>Ga0310690_10003815_pt1 | contig 22094 bp, 29 predicted proteins | sample AusTroGonzalo_MG_2_FD_207661 | JGI IMG/M metagenome (GOLD analysis project Ga0310690, IMG submission 207661) | Bovine rumen microbial communities from tropical cattle in Woodstock, Queensland, Australia - Gonzalo_04 (v2) (version 2) | ecosystem: Host-associated > Mammals > Digestive system >... | reverse complement strand
GCGAAAATAGAGGACAAGGAGATTGGAAGTATTGACGAACTCGCTGAACTCCTCGGGCTTGAGTAATGTCAGGATATTGTACTAAAATAGCATTTTTTTTGACATTTCCAAGTATTTCTATTAAAAAGTAAAGGCGCGTAAAGCGCAGGAAAGACGAAATCAAAACAACGTTGAATATGAAAATAAACAGTAAAATCAGGCTCGCTTTGCGCAGCCTTATCCTGAAAGCAGGCGCTGTCGAGACGGACAAGGGTTCTCTCCTGTATGACGCAGAGGAACTCGTAGTCGGAACAGAGGTTTTCGTTGAGAACGCAGAGGGTGAAATCGTTCCCGCAGAGGACGGCGAATACGTCGCGGGCGACACTACCTACGTGGTATCAGAGGGCAGGGTATCCGAAATCCGCAAGGACGAGGAAACCGAAATCGTAGAGACAGAGGACGAGCCCGAGGCTGAACCCGCAGACGAACCCGAGGTTGTTGACGAAGAGCGCAGCATAGAGGACAGGGTTGACGCACTTGAGGGCGCAATCGCAGAAATCAGGGACGGTATCGAGACGTTGACAAACGCTATCGCAGCGTTGGTGGACAGGTTGGACGCCGTCGAGGAAAAGTTAAAGGGGCTTGACGAACCCGCAGCGGAGTCAGCCGAGGAAGGTGAAGAGACAGAGGAAAAGTTCGTTTCCAAAATGTCCTACCTACGCAGGAAATAATAAAGTAAAAAATAGGTTACAGAAATGGGTTGCTTACAGGCACTTGCAGGACTTGCACAGTCCACTTGCGAAACTAACCTCGCGGGTATCAAAAAGGCTTATATCGCCAACTACGAGAACGTAGCGTCAGTAGTACCTGACTTTTCCGCCTACACCATCAGTTCTATCACTATGGAGTCTGGCAAGACGTTCTACGCCTACAACTTTGCAAAGCAGACGGGTTCTCTCACGTCCACTTTGACAAAGGACGAGACTAACGGAACACGCTACTACCTGAACGAGGCTACGTTGCAGTTCAACAAAATGGAGGCAAAGAAACACCTCGAGATGAGCGCGCTCGCCGCTGACCCTACCGCCGTTATCATTCTTGACAACAACGGCAAATATTGGTATCTCGGCTACGACGCTTATGTTTCAGCGACAGACGGCACTGTTCAGTCAGGACAGTCCTTTGACGATTTGAACGGTTATCAGTTGACACTTCAGGCGCAGTCCGCCTACCTGCCTTTTGAAATGACAAAGGCACAGGTTGACGCAATCGTCTCAGAGGTTGAGGCTTAATAAAGAAAATTAAAAACAGAGTAAAGAATATGGCTACTACACTTTCAGTTTCAGGGCTCACAGAGTATGTGAATATTCACAGGGACGAGCTATTGGTTAAGGCTGTTGCAGATAGCAAGACGCTCCGTTACGTTGACATTATGGGCGACGTAAAGTACAAGGACGCTATCCCCTATCTTGACAGCGAGGTTGTTCTTGCCGACGGTTCACGTTGCTCGTGGGATCCGGCAGGTAGCGACATTTTTACCGACAGGTTTATTGAATCCCACGCGGTAAAGGTAAACAAGGAGTGGTGTTGGAAAGACTTCGAGAAGACTTTCGCAAACTGGCAGTTGAAATGGGAGGCAGGACGCGAACCCGAGAATATGCCGTTTGAACAGAAGATTGCCGAATCCAATATGGGCAAGATTCAGGAAGAGGTCGAGAAGATGGTTTGGGACGGCAACAGCGGCGCAACCGTCAGCGGTTTTATCGCCGATATCGAGGCTGAGTCCGCAGTGACTATCGCCGTCAGCGGTCTGACTTCCGCATCCACCGCCACCGAAATCGTTGACGCCGTGGTTGCTGCCGCACAGGGCAACAGGGCTATCAAGAAGGGTTACAACATCTTCCTTTCCTACACCCTGTTCACGCAGTATATCAGGGAGCAGAACAGCGTCTGCTGCGCTAACAGGCAGATAATTGACGCTAACGCCGAAACCCTCACCTATCTTGGCGACAGCCGTATCACCCTTATCCCCGTTATCGGTCTTGAGGAAAGCGGCGCAGTCGTTGCGGCTACCCCTGACGCCCTTGTCTATGCAACTGACATAGAGGGTTCAGAGAACGTCTACAAGGTATGGTACAGCGAGGACGACGACAAGTTCAAGTTCCGCGTTCTCTTCCGCGCAGGTACGGCTCTCCGTTGGCCTGACGAAATCTGCTACTACATTCCTGAGTAGTCAGATTAGCACAGAGAAAAAAAGACGCTGCGAGGCGTCTTTTTTTTTGTATATTTAACTATATGGATACTATAGAGATTTGGCGTACAATACGTGGATATGAGGGACGTTATGAGGTTTCAAACCACGGACGCGTCAGGAGTTTGGACTACGATAAAACGGGGCACACAGTGCTGTTGTCGTTGCAGAGGCATACGTATATCACGGTTGGATTGTTCAAAGACGGGAAACAAAAAAACTACCTTGTCCACAGGCTCGTAGCAGAGGCGTTCATACCGAATCCGCAGAACCTACCGTGCGTGAATCACAAGGACGAGGATAAAACCAATAACCGTGTTGAAAACCTCGAGTGGTGTGATTACAGGTACAACAGCAACTACGGAACTGCAAAAGAGCGCACGGGCGCTAAACTGTCAAAGCGCGTCGTGGCGTATAAAGATGGTGTTAAAGTCGGCGAATACGAAAGTGCCCACGCCGCAGGAAAGGACGGGTTTGACTACCGCTGCATATCAAACGTTATCTACGGTAAACAGAGACAGCACAAAGGTTGTACGTTCAGATACGAATAAAGTACGGCTCTTTTTCGGAAGGGCCGTATTTTTTTATTTAATCCCGAAATATTTGTTCACCCTGTCGCAGAGGCGTTGGCAGTCGGCGTTGGTGTATATCAGTTCCTCTTGGTCGGAAATAACCATTCTCTTTTTGCCATAGACGAACTCGACATACTCGTCATAAATGTTGTAGAACAGGGGCTTGCCGTTCACCTTCACCCAGTTCGGCTCGTCCAAATCGGCGGCCAACAGTTTCCACATCCGTTTTGTTCCTATCTTCATAACCGTTTATTTTTTATTAAGTCCTTGCGATATTGCGCTAATATAGCAAAAAAATCGAGAAATCCAAATAAAAAATAACCCCCTGCACTTCACAGCGGAGGGGGTGGATTCAGTTTTTATATGAAAAATGCAATTGCCCGCATTTTTACGTACGGCGGGCGCGTACGGTTATTCCTGAGTCTTACCTTCCCACCTGTCCGAGAAGTCGTCGCATACCCTGCGGTAGTCCTCGATATCAATACCGTTGTTGTAGAGGTTGGCGGCGATATTATAGAGTGCGCCAAGGAAGAAGCCTACCGCGTCAGCCCGTTCCTTTTTGCTTCCGTTGACAGCCTGCTCCGCATTTTGCAGGTAGTAGGTTGCCATAGCCTGAATAGTTCCAATACCGTCCTTTTTTTTCTTCTGCTCGTTGAGAGCATACAGGGTGGAGGCAATAACCCCGAAATTGTAATTGTTAAAATCCTTCATTTTATTGCTCATTTTGATAAATTGTGTCTATTTCAACGTTGTCCCTAATGACCTCATTAAAGGTTGACCTTTTCAATAGATACCCGTCACTTGCAGCCAAGAACTTTTTGTAAGCCTCTTCTGGGCTGTTTGCCTTTATAGTGACTGAAACGACGAGTTCGCAAGGGATAGTGTATTCTTTCATAACTTTTTTCTTTTTTTATTGTTGTTGCAAATATAGGAACTTTATTTTTAATTTCCAAATATTTCTGCTCGGCTTATTTTTTATTAGCGTCTTGATCCGCACAAGACTATTTTTTATTACGGCACAAATATAGGCGCTTTATTTTTCACATCCAAAAAATCGGATCAACAAAAAATTGATGTATATTTGATTTGGCTTTGGGATTGAGACTCTCAAGGTAAGGTTGTTTCGACACAATAAATGGAATGATTATTTCTTTTGCCCCGCGGCTGCTGTGACAGTACCCGCGGGTTTTCTATTTACTATGCGCGCGCGTACCATATATTTATAATAAAGACTATATGGGACGTTCAAACGAAAGTCTGTTAAAGGCGAAAAGAGAGAAACAGGACGAGTTCTACACGCTTTACGAGGACGTTGAAAACGAAATGCAGCACTACGATTTCAACGGGAAAACAATTTACTGCCCCTGCGACGATTTCAGATGGAGCAACTTCGTAAAGTATTTCAGACGCAATTTCAACGAATTGGGACTAAAAAGGCTGATAGCGACGAACTACGATATCGGCGAGGGGGCGTTTGTCTATATGTGCGACGCCAACGGAGAGTACGCTTTCCGTGTTGACGGGAAAGGAGACTACCGCGACTATAACGCTCTGCGTGACGAGGCGGATATAATCGTGACAAACCCGCCTTTCTCCAAATGGAGGGATTTTTTCAAATGGGCGCGGGTGAAAGACTGTTTGGTTGTTGGGCCAATAACAGCATTACACTATAACGAGGTTTATCCACTCCTTCTGACTACTAATCTAAAACTTGGGTATAAGGGTCATAGAGAGAGAATCGGTTTTTATCATATTGACACAGACGGAAATAGTGTTTTCAAACCCGCTATATGGTTCACCACACTTGAAGTAGAACATAAGGACAAGTTCATACCAACAGAAGCATATTCCCCGGAGAAGTATCCATATTATGACGGCACAGATATAATTGAGGTGAAACCATACAACAAACTGCCGAAGGATTATTATGGGAAAATGGGTGTGTGCGATACTTTCTTCTTCTACTACCCATACCTTGACTATGAGGTATTGGAACGTAGAGGGGACCTGAAACTGAACGGGAAGGCGGTTTATGAAAGACTGATAATACGGCGCATTAAAAAATAAACTTACTCGCAGCCGCTGTTTAATATTAAAAAAGGAGGGTATTGCCCTAATATAAAAAAAGAAACGAAAAAAGCAAATAAATATGATAGTATTTGACAAGAACGAGAAAAAACTCGTTATCCCGAGCGCTCTTGGCAATTTCGGTTCAGGCGGCGGCTCAGGTAGCGGTATGACACCTGACGAGGTGCAGGAAATGATTGACACCTCAATAGAGGAATACGACGTGGAGATACAGGTGGACTTGGAGGATATCAGGGACGCCGTGTCAGCGAACACAGAGGATATAGCGGCGCTTTCAGGCGCAACAAGCGGTATGTCAAGCGACATATCCGCACTGTCGGCGTCTACCGTAGGAATCGCGGCGGGTTTGGAGGCGATTTCGGGCAGTATGAAAGAGACTTTCTACTTTGACGTCGCATCCTATTTCGCTATGGGCTACGAGGACAGGCGCAACTATTGGGATATGGTGTATGCCAAAGTCAATCAGGGCGCGCAGGTTTACGCTATCGGCGCTTCCGACTACGCGTCAAGTATGACGGCTATAATACCCCTTGTCAAATACAAGGCTGAGACGGATCCTTCTACGCACGCGGGCGGTTGGCTGTATTTCAGCGCGAAAGCGCCTATGTACAACAACGACACCAACCTTTATTTCTCTTTTGCCGCGAGTTCGGTGGGAGACATAAACGGACTCAACGCCTCGGGGCAGTTCGTAAGCCAATCAGTCTACAACCTGCCTGTCGCGTCGGATTCAACACTCGGAGGCGTGAAGGTGGGTTCGGGTTTGGCTGTTGACGCCAACGGCGTCCTTTCGGTATCAGCCTCGACGCAGGATTTGGAGAACCTTTCCGCGGCGACAGTCAGCATCCGTTCGGATGTGAATACCCTGTCAGGTGATACCGATAACATTAAATCGGATGTAAATAACCTGTCAGCCGCAACAAGCGGCGTAGCGAGCGACATAGTCGCTCTGTCGGGTGCTACCGTAGGGATAGAGGGCAACCTCAACGCCGTTTCGGGTGCAGCACAGGAAACCTACGACGCCATTTTCTACGAGGACGAGGGTGAAACCTACTCGCAGATTGACGATTTGTGGGGCGCTCTTGGCGACAAGCAGGACGTTTTGGAAATCAGTTCGGGATTGACGATTGACGATAACGTACTCAAGGTAAACAAGGGCCACGCCCTGACTTTCAGTGCGGGAGGAAAACTCGAGGTGAAGTTCGGAAAGGGTGTTCAGTACGACGGCAACGACGCTTTGGAACTGAATATCGGTGAGGGACTCGGGTTCAGCGGGGACACTTTGGTTGTTTCAGGAATCAGCGGCGGCGACGGATGGCAGTGGATTTCAGAGGACGAGTACGATAGTTGGACTTCCGCTGAAAAAGAGGCGTGGTATGACAATATCCTTGACGAATGTTGGAATAACGACAATTTCAAGTTCGGCGTTTATCAGGTGTCAGACAAGACGTCAAGCGCCGATACGGGATATGACCAAATGTCTGTTGCGTACAGGACTATGGTACTGAACAATATCGAGGCTGGCTATAACTCACTGCATTTTTCAGGCGCGGAGTTCGGTGCAGGTGATAAGAACATAAGCGAATGGAGCGCCCGAATACAAAGAGGCGGCAACTGGGAGGTTTGGACAAGCAGCTCTTCTTTTGAACTTCACGCGTCCACTTTCTCCCTGACTTCTGCGGGCACAGCCTACGGCTATTTTGACTCATATAATTTCAACAGGTGTTTTGACTACGCGCAGACGCCTGGCAGTTATTACGCGCCCGCGTTCAACCCTATACTGATTTACGACGGTACGCCTGACACAGACCCTATCGGAGTCGGAAACGTACGCCTTCTCGCTAAAATGACTGACGGTACTGTTGAGGGCGGTCAGGACATAAATAAAGCGGTTATCGAGTTCGGCGTTCCTGGCGGCGATTTTTATAGGGCTATCGGGTATTCGGTTGGACAGAATCAGGAGGGGTACGACGTCAGAGGATGGCATTTGATTTCCTGTACGCAGATTACTTTCTAACACCAATCCGCCGTTTATAGATTCGCTACCTTGAACAGGATTGTGGGCGGGGCGTGATGAACCCCGCCATTTTTATTGCCTTAATATAGCATTTTTTTCGGGATTTCCAAGCATTTCCTGGGCGTTTTCGCCACTTTTTTACCAATAATATTAAAAGTAAAGACAAGGATAATGGGCTACACGCTGATACTGCAGAACAACGGCTCGCGTACCGAATATCTGATTACGGGACTGACGGAGGCGAAAGAGACGTTCTTGGCATACATATTTTACAACTTTCAAATGCCCGAGGACGCACAGGAGGGTGAATACACGGGCGTCCTGTTTTGGGACGGGCGCAGGGATACCGAATACATACTGAACGAGGTGATTTTGGACACGCTTTGCAAGACGGGCGAGGGGGACGCGTACGTACGTGATTTGCGTCCCGAGATTTTCCTGTTGAAATACGGTGTTGACGTTCAGCAGCAGGACGAGTACCACGAAAATAACGAAGATTACTACTACTATCAGAAATAATGGAAGAGGATAAAAAGTTGAAGTTCTCTATTATAGAGACGAAAAAGATAATGCTTCCTGAATACGAGGAAAACACGAACACAAAGACTTTCGTGTACTACGGGGCTGACAACAATTTCCCCGCGTTTATCAATATGCTGTACAGGGAATCGGCGACTATCAGGGCCATTATAGACGGCAGCGTCAACTACGTCTGCGGAAACGGGATAGAGATACCCGACGAGGGCGCTAAATGGCGCGAGGAGATAAACAGGCGCGGAGACACCGTGGAAGACTTGGTTCTCCAAATGGGTACTGACTACTACAAGTTCCGCGGGTTCGCCGTTCAGGTTGTTTACAATAAACTCGGCGAGATAAAGGAACTGTACGGGTTGGATTTCGGACGTTGCAGAATCAGCGCCGACGGAAAGAAGGTATACTACGCAAAGAAATGGGGACAGTTCACGGGCAAGTACAAGGTATACGACGCTTTCAACAAAGAGTACATAGACCCCGAGAATCCCACGCAGATTTTCTATTTCAAGGACGGCGCGCGCACGTGCTATCCTATGCCGTTTTGGGAGGGTTGCTTCCGTGACGGTATGGCGGAGATAGAGGCGTCAAAGTACGTCCTCAACAGCCTGTCCAACGGCCTGGCCGCAAAGACGATAATCACGCTGCCGAACACCTCGGGCGTCCTGACTGAAGATGAGAAAAAGGCGGTTGAAAAGAGCATACGCACGCGCTTTACGGGCCCCGACGCCGACAGTTCGTTCTTCCTCTATTGGAAAGACGAAGAGGGCGAGGATCTGAAAGTTGACGCTATACAGGTTCAGGATGAAAGCGAAAAGTTTTCAAAGATCAAGGCGTCTGCCCGCGAAAACATTTTTACGAGTTTCCGTGCCACGCCGAACCTGTTCGGATTGCAGAACGAATCGAAGGGTTTCAGCAAAGAGGAGTTCATAGAGTGTTTCGCGCTGTACCAAAAGACACAGATTGCGCCCGTGCAGAAAAAGATTGAGCGCGCGTTTCAGAAAATAACGGGTTCGGAGTTGACGATACTACCGTTCAACCTCGACAACTATCAGCAGTAAAAAGGATATGGATAACGCAAAAAGGATAATGTTGGTGAGCCCCGAGGCAGTGAAGGCGGGCTCGTACGTCAATTTCAACGTTGACGACAGCGTGGTTGGAACGTCAATACGCGAGGGACAGCAGATACACTTGCAGTCCATTATTGGCAGCAACCTTCTTTACAGGTTGCAGCAGTTGGTTTACAACAAGAAAGAGGGGTTGGATGACAACATAGACGCCGAGGCGAATTGGATTTACAAGGAACTGCTCGACGACTACGTTCAGCCGTATATGGTGAACAAGGTTCAGGCGCTGATTTGCGTTCCCGTGTCTTTCAAAGTCAGGAATCTCGGCGTCGTCAGGACAAAGGACACCAACGTTGACGGGCCGACGCTGCGCGAGGTTATGGCCGTGCAGAAGAGATACAACACTATGGCCGCGAAATACGCGACGTACCTTTCAAAGTACCTCTGCGCGCACAGGGCTGAATTGCCCGAGTTGAACGAGACGGACTGCGGCTGCGGCGTGTTCGTACCGCCTGTTATCGGTAAGGTTTTCGTGGAGACGGGATTGGTTCTCGGTGGTACTAAAAGCGGATGCGAGTGTGCATAAAAACAGATACTGAATATGGAAAGATGGCGTGATTTGGATATCAAGAACAAGGTTGCCTTCTTAACCGCTGTCGCGGCGTTCGTTATCGGTTGGGGGCTGACTATCGCGGGTTTTATCGTACCGCCTGTCGGTGTGGTTGCGGACAGCGTACTGTGGATTCTTGGACAGGCGTTGGTATATGCGGCGAGCGTGTTCGGAGTCGGAATGTACGTCGGCGGTGAAGTCAAACGAATGAAAGGCGAGATAAACCGCTTTATGGAAAAGAGAGAAGAAAATGACGATTGAAAGGATACTATACGACATTAGCGAGATTGCGCTGAAAAACAACCTTGTCAACGCCTCGTACGCGGGCCCGTCCATATACAACGTGAACGGCGGCACTGTGGTTGACTACCCCTACGTTTTCACCTCGCCTACCGACGATATAGTGGTAGGGGACAACACAACCACCTACGGGCTGACGCTCTATTTCGTGGACAGGCTGCTCGAGGACAGTTCAAACGAGGTTGACATTTTTTCAGTGGGCGTCGAGACTATCAAGAACCTAATCAGACAACTGCGCGAACTTGACGAAATCGTATCAATAACGGAAACCCCCGTGATACGCCTTTTCACCGACACGCAGAAAATGGCTGACAACTGCGCGGGAGCGTACGTAAGGTTCGAGATAACCGCGCTGAACACAGCCGCCTGTGCAGTCTATTTTGACGAAACGGGAGCGCCTATCGGTACGTACATACCGTCTGTGATAAAGGACACGAGCGTTCTTGACAATCTGGCCAGCAAGCCTTGGGTCGCTCAGTACGTCGCCACGCACGCGTCGGGCGGTACGTCGGGCGGCACTGACGTCAGGACTGTCCAACGAATGATAGACGCCTCTTTGAGCGCATATACAAGGACAGAGGATTTCGCGTCCATAAACGGCTCGGGAATCACTGACAACGAATCCTACGATTTGTTGGAAAGGGACGTTTTCAACGAGTTCCTCAGCGGTTATTCACAGGACAAGGAAAGCATTTACGAGGCGATATCAGCAAGCACGCCCGAGGACTACGAGGCGCTGCGCACGCAGGTTAGCGCGAATACTGAAAACATAGCCGAGTTGTCGGCGTTCACTTCAGGACTGACGTTCACTGTAACTGAACAGGGGCAAAAAATTGAACAGATTTCGGGCGCGACGTCGGGGATATCGGCTGATTTAGCCGAACTTTCAGCCTCAACTGAAACCCTCTCAGGAGCGACTTCCGATTTAAGGGCATTTTTAGGCGATTTGAGCGCCTTTACCTATTCTGCGGTGTCTGCTACCACTCAGGAGATAGAGGCACTGTCTGCTGCTACTTCTGCCCTTTCTGCGGACGTTTCAGCGGTGACGGGAAATCAGGCAGTATTTTACGACTACGCTGTATGGAGCAGTTCAACAAATACAGTAAAAGCAGAAATGAGGGCTGCCTGGACTGCCGATTTCAACGCGGGAAAGAGGGTGTATATGAAAGCAACAACCTCGGGGAACGAGACAGTGTACCTGCTGTTGGAGAGTGTGGGTTCTTATGACCAGTGGCGCTACGCTTCCGACGCCTACGTCTGCCATATATCGACGAATAATACAAGCGGAGTCGGACAGAGTGGCGGAAAGGCTACTAAGACTGACATTATCACTACGGGTGTAAAGGCAACGAAGAGTAAACTCGGCTGTGTGCAGATTGGAGACGGACTGAACGTTACTACGGGCGGAGTTATCTCAACCGCATACCAAGTTTGGGAAGGCTCACAGGAAGATTACGACCTAATTCCTAACAAGAATCAAAACACATTTTACGTAATAAAATGAGTTATTTACCAGATGCTACTGCAATATATCTCGGGGAAACACCAGTAAGAAAAATATTCCTGAAAGACGATTTAGTATGGCCGTATCAGGATCCGTTTGCCGTCCCTGATTATATCAGCGGGAACACCGTAGCGTTCAAAAGGCTTGACGGGAACGCCTCGTCGGTAACGCTGTACAACTGTTACGAGGAGGACGGGCACTTGAGCCTGAACATACCGCTGTTCAGTGACAGCAACGGGAATGATTTGGTTCCGACGAACGCAACCGTCGAAGTAGTGGGGTACGCGAAAAAATACTCCGTTGATTTTGACGGGAACGGATGGGCGGTGTTCAGGTTCAACAGCCCCGTACACACTGTCGCCTGCGCTGTTCTTCCTACAAATACACCTACTGTTTTTCCTGTGATTCCTTCGACGATTAAAGTCCTCGCGGGTTTCTTCGGTTTGGGTTCGTACGACACCGAGGTTCAGAACAGGTTCTATATACCCGAGGGTGTTGAGGTGCTGTCGGGAAACTGTGTCTTTATGACGAATCAGTTCAACAACGGTTCTGTCTACATACCTTCAACCGTTCACACTATCGGATTCCGTCAAAACCTTTCGGGCGATACTGGAAACGAAAGGAACGCACTGTACAGGTGGCACAACTCAGGGCCCAAACTGTTCTACTACAACGGGACTTTCAGTGACTACAAGAATATAACTTGGCTTGGGGAGATAGAATATTATTACACGCCGATGAACGAAAGGGGTTATGCGGGTTATCCCGTCAAATGTACTGACGGAGTTTTTTATACGCCATACGACTAATGAAACAGAGCAAGTATTTCAAGTTGGAGGAGTTCCTTACGTCCTCTGTCGCGCGACAGCGTTCAATAGAGAACCTGCCGAGTTGGGAAATCGTACTGCACCTCAACGAACTCGCACTGTTTTTGGACGAACTGCGCGTCGCTTGGGGTTCGGGCATTATCGTCTCGTCAGGCTTCAGATGCGACAAACTGAACAAGGCGGTGAACGGCGTAACTAACAGCGTACACAAGATAGGGTACGCAGCCGATATCCAACCCGCTAACGGAAAGATAGAGGAGTTCAAAAGGTTCGTAGTGAATTGGCTGAAAGATAAAAACTTCGACGAGGCTATTTTGGAACGCAAGGGAAAGGTGGAATGGGTTCATATACAGTTATATTCAAACAACGGATTCCAAAGGAGAAAGGTTTTTAGTCTGAACGTGAGATGAAATACATAACAGTAGCCGAAATGGACAGAACCATACGGGCTAACATTTGGAAAGTCCCAAGGGATATAGATTTCGTTATGGGCATACCGAGAAGCGGCGTATTAGCCGCTTCGCTTATCGCTGAATACCTCAACTGCCCGCTGATTGACAAGGATTCTTTCTGCTCGGGCGCGAAGCCTACGGGAGGCACGCGTCTGCGTTATTGGAAACCAAGACACCCGCAGGGAAAAAAAAAGGTTTTGGTTGTGGATGACACAGTGTTCGACGGCAGGCAGAAGAGAAAGACGAAGGCGGAACTGTCAAGGTTTTCGGCTGACTACGATTTCGTCTATATGGTTGTCTATTTGGAGGGGCCCGCGAGGGACTCGATAGACATTTGGTTGGAGGATGTCTCTATGTACACCAACGGCTTCAGGGATATAGTCCTTTACGAATGGAACATTTTCCACCACAACGAGGATATTATGGCAAAGTCCATATACGATATAGACGGGGTGCTTTGCGTGAACCCGCCTGACGAACGCAGCGGAAAGGAATACCTCGACTACATAGCGGACGCGACGCCGCTTTTCGTACCGACAGCCCCGCTTGGAGGGATAGTGTCATACAGGTTGGAAAGCAACAGGGCGGTTACGGAAGATTGGCTGAAACGCAACGGTGTTCAGTACCGAAGGCTCGTCCTCTTCGGCGCTGATTCTTGGGATGCGAGGAACGCAAGCGGTATCAGTCCCGCGAGGTTCAAGGGTGACTATTACAGGGACGCTGCGTGGGCTAACCTGTTCGTCGAGTCTGATGATATGCAGGCGCGCGAGATACACCTGATATCGGGGAAAGCCGTCTACTGCGTTGAAACGAACAGGATGTACTGCTGACAGAAATATTTGGAAATGTCGATTTTTTTGCTATATTAGCACAATATCACAGGAAAACTTGACCGTGAGTACGGTAAAACTTGAATCTTGCTTACTGATTCGCTGACATTTTCTTCAACCCCTTGATTTACATATACCAAAAAAGACAGAACGGAATCACGAAACCCCCGTAGAAAGCAATCTGCGGGGGTTATCTGTATCCTACGGTGCTGTACTGTGCTGTATAATCCGCTACCAACTATTGCAAAGTTCGCTACCATTTTTTACCTTTGTAAAAACAACCGCCGTAAAAAATGAAAACATTTGCCGTTTCTTTCCTATGCAGCCCGTCAAAAATCAGAAAAAAAACGGGCGAGTCCCCTATCGAGGTATCAATTTCCGTCAACGGGGAACGCGTCTACTACCAGCTGCCGAAAACCTGCAATCCAGACGTTTTCAGAAAGATAATGGACTCGGGCAGGGCTAACGACGTAAAGACGTACTGCGACGGCATACGGGCTAAAATAGGGCAGTATCAGACGCTTTTGGAGGTGCAGGGCAAACCTGTAACGGCAAAGAAGATAAAGGCGTTCTTGGAGGGGAAAGAGGTGAAATCCTATACGCTGTTGGAACTGACGGGCGACTACCTGAAAACTAAACTTTCCACGCCCTCGGCATACGCGAAATACCGTAACACCTTCAACCGCCTGAAAGACTATTTGGGACGTGACAAAGAGATATCAGAGATAACGTCGCAGGATATAGTCAACTACTACAATAAATACAATCCAAAGTTCGCACAGGGTACTATGCGGAATGAAATGAAGAAGATAAAGTCCCTGTTCCTTTTCGCGTTCAACGACGGGCGTATTGAAAGGAATCCGTTCTCTGGACTGCATTTCTCTTTCAAGGATCCTGACAAACCTTTCCTGACATACGAAGAGATACAGGCGATACGGGACGCCAAACTCGACGAACGCCTTGACAACGTACGGAACTTTTTCCTGTTCCTGTGTTTCAGCGGGCTCGAGTACGCAGACGTCGTCAACCTGAAAAAAGAGGAAGTGAAAGAGAACCGCTACGGGCAGTTATACATAAAGAAACAGCGCGTCAAGACGAAAGTTGAATATATCAGCATACTGTACGAGGACGCTGACGAACTGTGGCGTCTGTTCGACGGCGACATACCCGTAATATCAAATGCCAAAACCAACGCGTATCTGAAGGAAATCGCTACCGCTGCGGGGATAGATAAATCGGTAACGACGCTGACGGCCCGTCACACCTACGCCACCTACCTTCTGTCAAAGCGCCTGATTCCCGTGGACGTGGTTCAGAAGATGCTCGGGCACACCACGAACCGACAGAGCCTGCACTACGCTAAAATGCTTGAGGACGCCGTGTTTGACGTCAACTACCGACACAGCCGAAATATAACGCAGCCTACGGTGCAGACGAAAGCGGATGAAGAGGATATGGAGGCGTTCAGGAAAATGCTCGGGATATAATCACACTTTTCCTACCGAATCGGGGGCTTAAAATCACGCTTTTCCGTATTTTTGCAGAAATCCAAGGCTAAAACTTGGATTTTTGTCTATTTTTCCAACTTTTTAGGACGTCCGCGGGTCTCGAACTTTCCGTCCTCGCGTACGCCTGTCAGCCTGAAATGCACGCGGAACTCTTCTTCTGATATCGCTATCGGTTTCAGTTTTGCGGGCTCGGGTTCGCACAGCAGTTCAATCAGCGTCTCACGCAGCGATATCAGCGGCAGTGAATCCACGTACCGTTCAGCCTCCTCGCGGGTTTTGTATCTCAGTCTCATAATAAAAAAAAGCGGGTTGTTCACCCGCAAAAATAACAAAAAAACGCAACAATAGCAAAAGTATAATAAAAAAAACTAAACCCTTTCTAACCACTTGTTCCAAAGTTTCCTAATGACGGCAGCGGACACGTTGTTGAAAGCACCTATCCTTCCTTCGTAATAGTTGTAGAACTTCAACAGTTGCTTCCTGTCCACGTCCTCGTCCTTTTTCAGTTCACTGCATACCATACGCAGAACCTCAACGTTGTCAACAGGTTCTGTCGGCGGTATAAAAGTCTGTTTTCCGTCTACGTAGTTGAATACGGTGTTCCCCTTGTCGTCTATGATACGCAGGTTGTTTATGCAATCCTTGTCGTCATATCCTATTTCGTCAACGTAATACTGCGTCCACTGATTCTCGGGTTTTACGACGATACGCGGGGCTGTGTACAGTTCCCTACCAAGTCCAAAGTTAAAGCAACTGCGTTTGAACGCGTCGCTACTTGCTGCCTTGTCCTTTTCAAAGTTCCCTTCGCTTCCGCAATCCCACTTGTATACCCAACAGTTCCTTTTTTCACTGAATATCGCGACGCCGCAATAAACAACTCCGTTTATCTCTTTATGCACGCGGGCCCAACCGTCCCAGCCGAAAGTTTCGTCTAAAAGGTTTTGGTCAACCCTACTGTTCTTGAACAGGAGGAGTTCAACCTTATCCTGTCCAACACTGCGTCCTCTACGGACTTCCACTTCATTTTTTGTTAGATTCCTAAACAGATTCATTATTTCTTTTATTTATTATAATACTTTTCGTACCTCGTTTTTAACCCTCTTGCCTGCATAGTTCCGTATGTGTTGTTATAAAGAACGTCACACCACTCGAGGTTCCATACTGTGTTGTTGGTTTTGTTCTCGTCCCTGTGGTTTATGCAGGGTAGGTTGTTTGGGTTTGGTATGAACGCCTCTGCTACGAGCCTATGTACGTTTTTCTTTATTCTTTTGTTGTCCACGCACAAATGAACTTTTAGGTATCCCTGATATGTCGGTATATTTTTCAGAATCCTTTCTCGTACCGTCCTACCACCTACGTTAGAGTTTACCCTCGTTTCAAGTCTTTTAACCCTACCGAGGTTAGACACCTCGTAAAACCCTTCATATCCCACAACTGGTTTCCAAACCTCTTCCATACCTGTCAAAATGGCAGTTCCTTGTTGTACCTGTTCCAATACTCTACGTCGTCTGCGATACTTTCAACCATTTTCACCCAATCGCAGCATACCTCGTCGTTGATATAGTCCGCAAAATGGTATGCACCTACGGCGACACCGTTGTTGCCCTTTGCCGCGAACCCGCTTGAGAGGATATCCCCTGTGTCGGCAGGGTTGATATAAACCCCGTCATACCAAAACCCTGTCTTTGTCAGCCAAGACATATTCAGTATCTCCCACGCGAGGATGGGAACGGAGAAATCGGTTCTATGTTCTTTGAACGCCTTTCTGATTTCTTCCTTGTCAGTCAGTTCGGATACGTCCGCGTCCTGCAGTACGTCCGACCCGTCAATACCCGTAAGCGATTCCTTTTCACCTACCCAATCCATAAACTCGTTGAACAACGAATAAAACTGATTAAATGTTGTTTTGTCCATATATAAATCCTCTTTTTCTAAACATACAGTTCCGTCGGGAATAGTAAATAAAAGTTTCGGGGTACACGACAAATATAATAAAAAAGACTGACATTTCCAAAAAATAATAAAAAATAACCACGCCTTGATCCGCGTGGCTATTTTCAAAATGACCGATATTTCCTGAATATCTAATATTTATTTGATACCATTTTCGTAGTCAAAAGTATTGGTGATTGCCGTTTCCAGCACCGACGCCCAGCGTCCTATTTTTCCGCTTGCATACGCCTCGTTTGCGTAGCACCTCCAACGGACACCGATAATGTCGAGCCCTATCTCGTCAATCATAACGTTCAACGCCTTTGTGTCTACCACGGTTCTGTCGCCGTTCTCGTCCTCTTTCACGAGGTTTTCGTCGTTGGTTCTGATGCGCCTCCACGCTTTGATAAACGCCTCTGTCCAGTTGTTTGCTTTGTCAGAGGTTTTGATACCGAGTTGCAGCAGCAGATTGGTTTCGTTGAAAATGCGTTTTGACAGTTCGTACTCGTCCTGCCCGCATACATACGGAAGGGTGCTGTCAAAATCGTCGGGGCGGCGTCCCATAGCGACGAACGCGTTCCTGATTCCGTAGATTCCGTTCTTTGTGTAGGTTACGGGTTCGTACGCGAGTTTCAGGATATATTTCGCGGTTTCGTTCCCGTCGTCGGCAAGGGATTTCAGTTTCTCTGTCAACGTCCACGGGCTGTTCTTTTGCAGAACCTGCAGGCGTGTGCGCCTGACTTTCGGGGATTCGGTTTCAGTCAACCACGGGTTGATGGATATGCCTACTTTGATATCCTCTCCTGTATCCCACAGTTCGTTGACTATCTTCCAACGGTTCTGCCCGTCGTAAATGTTGTAGTTCGAGTCGCAGAGGATAGGGTTCAACACCATACCTTCTTGGATAATGGATTTTTTCAGTTCCCTGCGTTTCGCTTTGGTTACAGAGACTAAGCCCCTGTTTTCGTTTAGGCGTTGCAGTTTAGGACAGGTTGCGCGTGTGGACAAATCGTACCACTTTGTTTTGGTTTCAGCCAAGCACCTAGTGCTCTCTGAATTGTCTGATAGTTTGTACATAAAATTATAATATTTGATTCTAAGCCCGTAATGTCTTGGACACCGCGGACAAAACAAATATACGCTTCTCTTCTGACTTTTTCAAAAAACCGCTTGCAAATGCCGAAATTATTTTTATATTACAGCAATAGTTTCGTATGATGGTGCAAAAAATCACGTCTTGATCCGCAGGGCATATTAAAGAAAAACAGGATTATGAAAAGACGTCTATTAGTTTATTTTTGCTTGCTCGCGCTCGTAGTTAGCGGCTGCAAAACTATCCAATACGTTCCCGTGGAACACACCGAATACGTCACGGTACGCGACACCACTTTCCTACGTGACACCGTGATTCGCACGGAACTGCAAAAAGCCCGTATCAGCGACTTTGTTGACGTTACCGATACGTTGGTACTTTCGACGGATTTAGCCACGGCTACGGCGTTCGTAGACACCACCAAAGCGATTCTTCGCGGAACGATAGAGAACACCAAGCCCTACGTCGAGAAACCCGTTCAGATAAAGGAAAGGATAGTGTACAGGGATTCCGTTATAACCAAAGAGATACCCGTTGAGGTTCAGGTTGAAAAGGTTGTGAAACACGTTCCGTGGTATGCCAAGATACTGTCCGCGTTCGGAATAGCGTTCTTGATTCTCGCGGGTTGGTGGATAGGTAAAAAAGGCGGGTTTTTTGGACTGATATAGTTATTCCAGCGGTAATGTTTTATAGTGCTGCGGAAGAACTAGTTTTTGGGATAGCAGTTCTTTATGGTTGAGAGTGATAACCGAATCTTCACCGTATGTAACGGAAGAAGGGTCGGCTAACAGGTTTTTTTCAGCAAGGTTCCTTATTGCTACGTCCAACGTTCTACGGCTGTATCCGAGAGCGTTTTTAATGTTCGTTTTATTTGCGTTGTTCGGGAAACCAGCGTTGAAATATTGCAGGCATACTGCGACTACCATTTTTTCACGAAGGGTAATCTTACTTGTTTTCGCCAAAGATTTAGGCACACTCCAACTATTGCTCATAATGCTGTTAAAAAATAATGTTCTGCCTTTCGGTGCTTCCACTCACCTACTCGGCAGAACGTCTATTTCTCTATTATCTATATGCAGGTGGAAGGCTGCTTTTCTCAAGGATACAAATACTTTTTTTAATCGTAGCCTTGATCCGCCGAAGGGTAGGTATTTTTTCGGGTTCAGCCCTCGCGTACGTACGCGGTACTAAAGCTTTCTATAAATATTTTTTTCAAAAATATTTTATTAAATATAATTAAATATTAAATGGATATGTTGAACAATACTGGCGTATTATTCAACAATATCCATCCGCGTTTTCAAAAGCGGTTGACTTTCAATTTGGATTTTGTATATTTAGTAACAGCAGGGCGAAGCACGCTGGCTACCAACGCCACTTATCTTCGTCGGCACAACAGGACAGGTATGGCAGAATGGTACAGAAACACCCGAGGGAAGAAAGGTTGGTTCGAGGGAAAGGATATGATAGCACTTGGTGATGGCGGAAGAACGATAGCCAACCCTATGCTTGTATCAAGGGCGTTGTACGAACCTTCTACGGGAGTGTTCGAGGTATATGCCAATATGTATGAGCCGATACCGTACGACCCCGTCCGTTCGCAGCGTTCAATCAGCAAGGCGTTAAAGAAGTATTTCGGAACGGAAGGTATGACGATAACCGACGTTCAGCCAGGACACTTCTGCAAGGGCTGTCACCAAACGAGGGTGTCGTTCTACGCGAACCTCAAAGTACGTCCTGACGCGGAAAAGGCGTCAAAGGTTCGCGACGTGATACGGGAACACGCGGTAGAGCCGAGGTTCAGGGGCAGGAACAAAGCAGGCGACGAAGTGGAGTACGCCTATACGGAACTTCCGTATGACAAGGTTTCCAACTGTCAGATACGTAAGGTATCTTACGATTACCGAGCAGGGGTGTCAGTAAGGGGACGTACGATAAAAGGCTACACTTGGGAGTGTATATGACGAAGATTTGGATTATTGGACAGAGGCAGACTACCGAGCCCTATTGGGACTCGGATTTATACCAACCGCTGCAGGTTGGTTCGGGCAAGACGTTCCTACCCGTCAGGGATAATACAGGGGACAACATAGCCGAACTGAACCCCATCTACTGCGAAATGACGGGCGTATATTGGATATGGAAGAACGCTGATTTGACGGATTATGTCGGCATCTGTCAATACAGGCGTAGACTGCCTTTCAAAGACGCCGCAGAGGTAGAAAATATTTTCAAAAGTTCCGACGTGATTGCAGCCGAACCGCTGCGTGTCGGAGGTTCGCTGTACGAACAGTACGCACGTTGCCACTGCCGAGCCGATATGGAACTGACGGAACGTATAATACGTGAAAAATACCCCGAGTACGCGAAGGGGTTTGACGCGTACATAAAGAGGAGTGGTTCGCTGTTCTATTCCAACGGGTTTATCCTACGCAGGCAGGATTTCTTGGACTATTGCGATTTTTATTTTGGTTTTGCAGCGGAGTTCAGGAAACGCAGGGGTTGGGATACCGTGGAAAAGGCAGTGTCGGACGTGGAGGCTGAAATGATTAGGGGAGAAAGGAAAAAGTCGCGTGGGTTGGGCTATCAGTCCTTTGTCCTCGGTTTCCTTTCCGAGCGTATGCTGACACTGTTCCTGCTGACGCGTTTCGGCCCTAAAAGGATTAAGACGGTTCAATATAAAAAATATGAAGGGGTATGAGTTGCCGTTGCAAAAATATTGATCCTTCGAAACTATCAGGTATCCCCAAAAAATACGAGTCCCTCGGCGTGATTGATTATTTATTATCGCTACTGCGCGGAAAACGTGAATACGACCCGAAGCAGAAAGTATGGACTATTCAAAAATAGTTTGTATATTGGTATTGATAACTCATCTTAGAACCGAGGCATTTCGCCCTTGTTGGGGACATACAACGTCGGGTTCGGCGACGCCTCAATACCGAACAGCTGTCAGAAGCCCCGTGGACAATCGGGTTCACGGGAATCGAAAATCCTTTAATTTTCCTATATATATAACCTTTTTCTCTTTGGCGGGTATCCAACCCCGCCTTTTTCTATTTACTCTGAGCCCGTTGACTGTATTTTTAATAAAAAGGACAGTTAAATGGCTGATTACGAGAGACAGGACAAGTTCAAGGATTTTTTGAAAAAGGAGCCGCTGCGTTCGCGCCTTTTGGACTACGCTGAAAGGCACGGTATCACGGGTGACACGTTCGGAGGTGAGGACAGGGAAATGTTCCAACTGATGGAGGCGTTTGACAGGGCGTTCGCGGACAAGATTATCAGGGGGTTGGGCGAGACTTTCTACAACTACAATTTGGAGCAGAGGTTGGACGGGTGGTTCACCACAGGCGGCACTATCCACAACCTTGAGATAAAGGCGCGTTTCTACGACTTGAACAGTACGACGCGTCAGTGGGCGTGGTGCGTTGACGAGGAGAAGTACCACGAAATGTTGGACGGCGATGCGTGGTTGCTCTATCTGTGGGTGAACAGTGCGAATCCGTTGGAAGTAAGTTGGGCGCTGTGGGACGTTTCAAAGACGAAACCGTCCGACGTACCTATCAGGTGCAGGAAAAGCGTCGCGAAGAGCGCCTCGGGCGTCAAGAATAAGGTACAGAAAGGTTGGGTGATACGCGATGCAGAACACACAGGAAAGGCAGTCGGGCGAGTCGCGTGACGCTATTATCAAATACATTATAGACACGGAGTTGGTGGAAACCTGCGTGAAGTACCGCCTCAACAAATGCAGGGACGCCGAAATGAAAAAGGAAATGGTACAGGAGACGTACCTGTGGCTGCTGACGTACGATTTGGCAAAATTGCGCGACTGTATGGCCAACAAACATCTGTCGGCCTTAATAACCCGTTTTATACTGAACCAATATTTTTCAAAGACGTCGGCGTTCTACCGTACGTTCAAGAAGTTCGACCTGCAGACTGACGAGATAGGAAAAGACACCCTGAATATCCCTGACGGGTAATATTAAAATATATATGGACGTAGATTACAGCGTAATAGAGAGGGAATATATGCCGAACGCAGACGACGACGACCTGATGCGCGAGTACAAGGAAAGTGTTTTCAACGACCTTTCCGAACCCGAACGCAAACTGCTGATTATGTACTGCGAAATAGGTTCGTATGCGGGTTTGGCGCGTGAGTTGGGTTCTTCGCCTCCCACGGCAAAAAAGGTGATAGAGGAAATAATAGACAAGATAAAATGATTTACTGGTATTTGTTTTTGTTGCAGTTCATCTGCGTCTGTATTATAGACGTTACGGGGGCTGTCGACGATATGCTGACGCCGCTGTTCAAAAGGATTACGGGCTCAAGGATAGGGCATATAGGAAAACCTTTCAACTGCAGTCTGTGTATGACTTTTTGGACGGGGCTGATTTACCTGCTGTGTGTCGGCGCTTTCAACCTGCCGAACATAGCGTACGTTTTGGCGCTCGCGATCCTGACGCCGATAACGTACCTGACGATTTGTTTTGCGAAGGATCTGGCGACTAAAATAATCGAGTTTC
>Ga0310690_10003814_pt1 | contig 22096 bp, 19 predicted proteins | sample AusTroGonzalo_MG_2_FD_207661 | JGI IMG/M metagenome (GOLD analysis project Ga0310690, IMG submission 207661) | Bovine rumen microbial communities from tropical cattle in Woodstock, Queensland, Australia - Gonzalo_04 (v2) (version 2) | ecosystem: Host-associated > Mammals > Digestive system >... | reverse complement strand
ACGTCTCCTGATTGCTGAACGTGCGGATGTTGTATGTGCCGCGCGTGTGTCCGTCGTCGGCCACATCGGTGATGATGTAGAATTGCTTGCTGCCCATCATCACGTGCTCCAGAGAGTAGGAGAGGTGCTCGTCTTGGGTATAGGCTACTTTGATCTGCTCGGCATAATTCCATTTGTCGAAGTCGCCTTTCTGCAGGCGGAAGTTGACCACACGCACCTTCGACTCGAGCAGGTTGGTATTGGGGTTCCTGTTCACGGAATAGACCTGTTCGCCATTCGCGCCATAGTCGTTGATGATATCTTCTAATTGTTCCACAACGTTGGTGGGCTTGTTGGCATTAGCGGATTGTGCCTTCTTCTGGGCATTGGCCGCAAGGATGGTGCTGCAAACGATGAGCAGCAGGGTAAATACGCGTTTCATAATGGTTGTTGTTTTATTCATTTTGGGCTGTTTGTTCTATGTAATGTTTGGATATCTCGAGTTCCAGTTCCACCCATTTCAGGTAGGCCTCGTGGGCTTGCTGCTTCATCAGGGCCAGTTCCTCGGGGGTGTACTTCAGGTTCTCTGGACGGGTGATGGGAAGGTCGCGCTCAGTCAGCGTCTTCGCGGGTGCCTCGCTGGCGTGCTTCTCTGGCTCGTGCACCAAGGCCAGTTGGTCTTGTGTTGGCAGCATCGACTCTGTGGCAATGGGCTCGGCTGTCTGTGCTTTCGTCTTGGCGGGAGCCTTCTTTGCTACTGGTGCGGGCTGCTGCACCTCTGTTGCTGGTGTTGGCGTCTGAGCCACCTCTGGCGCTTCTTTTGGTGCTTGCTGGGCGATGAGGGGCGCTTCCTGCTGCACCTCTGTTGCTGGCGTCTGAGCCACCTCTGGCGCCTCGTCTTTGGGTGGGGTGAGCCATATCATCAGCATGCCTGCCACACAGGCGGCGGCCACCCAGGGCCAGATGATGCGACGGGGCTGCTTCTTCTCTGCGGCCACACGCTGCATCAGGCGGACGTTCAGGTCGGCAGGCATCTGGGGCTGCTCCATCGCGTCCTGTTGGATGGCGTCGCGCAGGTTCTTGTCCTGCTCTCGCAAAGTGTTGAGTTGTTGCTCCGTCATGATTGTAACATTTTGATGATTCTACACAGTTTCTTTCTCGTTCTGCTCAGTTTCGAGGCCACCGTGGTGGGGATGGACTCGGTGATGTAGGCAATCTCCTTCAGACTCCGTTCGTCGTAATAGAACATGGTGATGAGGGCTCGCTCGTCGGGTGGCAGGTGCTTCAGCGCCGCTCGTATCAGTTGCACCGTCTCGGCATTGGCGTGACCGAAGGTCTCATCCACCTCGCTGTCTGACAGGGCCTCGCCGTCGAAGTCCTCGAAGTATATCATCGCCTCGTGGTGCTTGCGCAGGTGACTGATGGCTTCGTTGTAGGCAATGCGCGAGAGCCACGTCTTGAGTGATGATTTCGTTTCGTCATACCTATTTATATATTTAAAGACCTTGATGAACACATCCTGATACACCTCTTCGGCGTTCTCGACCACGGGGACAAGTCTCGCCACGAGGGCAAAGACATCGCGGCCGTAGCGGTCAAGCATCGTCTGCTGGGCTTGGGGACTCTGTTTCCGCAGTCCCCTGATCAGGTTGATTTCGTTTTCTTCTGTCATTTTTTTAGGTCTTCTACTTATATATACGCTGAAAATGGGGCAAAGATTGCAATAGGGTGCAGAAAAATTTCGTTTTTTAGGATTTTATCCGTAATTTTGCGCGGAAGAAACAAACAACTAAACGAAAAACAAATGAAAAGAAGCATGATGATAGGGGTGCTGCTGGGGTGTGTATCGTCGCTCGTGGCGCAGGATTGGAAACTGGTGTGGAGCGATGAGTTCAACAGCGATGGAAGGCCCGACAGCAAGGTGTGGAACTATGAGCAGGGTTTTGTGCGCAATCACGAGGATCAGTGGTATCAGGCGGAGAACGCCTATCAGAAGGATGGCTTGTTGGTCATCGAGGCACGGCGTGAGCAGCGTCCTAATCCTACCTATCGTCCTAATGGCAGATACTGGGGACAGCAGCGCGACAGCATTCACTACTCTTCAGCATGTCTTACCACGCAGGGCAAATATTCGTTTCTCTATGGGCGCATGGAGGTATGTGCACGCATCCCTACGGCTGGTGGTGCCTGGCCAGCTATCTGGACGCTGGGCAGCGGCATGGAGTGGCCTTCGTGTGGCGAGATTGACTTGATGGAGTTCTATCGCACTAATGACATTCCTTATATCTTGGCTAATGTGGCGTGGGGCAACGACCGGCACTATCAGGCGGTGTGGGCGAGTAAGAAGACGCCTTACACGCACTTTACTAGTCGCGATGCCAACTGGGCGCAGCGTTTTCACGTGTGGCGTATGGATTGGGACGAGGTGTCTATCCGCCTCTATCTGGATGATGAACTGCTGAACGAGGTGCCGCTGAGCAGAACGGTGAACGGGAGCGTAGGGCAAAATAAAAACCCCTTCCAGCGCCCGCAGTATATCCTACTGAACTTGGCATTGGGAGGGGATAATGGAGGCGCCATCGACGACAGCGCCTTTCCTATGCGCTATGAGATAGACTACGTGCGAATCTATCAGAAGAAATAGGTCTTATTCTTGCGCTCCGTAGGTGCTCAGGCGAGCAGAGTTCGGAGTTCTTTTTCACCTTTATTTCACGCGCCACACATTGAGTGTGATGCCGTTGAAACCGCCAGCCGAGAAGGAGGGGGCACAAAGGAACAGCGAGTTGTTCAGCCAACCGTATTTGCTGTCGGCAGGTGCCTCAAACTGAGGGGCACAGCGGAAATAGAACGAGGGGTTGCCGTTGGCGTCCTTCGTGTTGCAGATGATACCGCGGTTGCGTACGTGGATATACACACCATCGTCGGTCTTGATGCAGTAGATAGCTTCCAACTCGGTGCGGCCGTCGGCATTAGCCAACTGATAGTCGGCGCCACCACTGATAATTGTTCCCTTGATGTTGGGACCTTCGAAGGTGCCTCCCGTAATGGGAATCACCGTACGGCGGCCGTGCTGGGTGTTGTTGATGGCAAAGGTGCCGTCGAGCGTTACCTTCAGCTGAAGGGCAAACTCCAACTCAGGGGCTGGCGCGTCTTTGGGTTGTTCTACTTGTGCGCTGGCACTCACGAGGCACAGCATCAGAGCGCAAAGGCTCATCATCACTTTTTTCATTGTTTTTAGTTTAAATGGTTAATAATACTATAGTTTTATTTGCGGAATTTAGACCTGCATCGGCGGAACTTGAGCCTGCATTGGCGGAGTTTGAGCTTGCATCGGCGGGGCTTATACCTGAGGCAGGTGGAAGCGGTATTTGTTGCTGAAGAGTTCCTTGACGGTGTTGATCTCGAGGAACTTCGTGCCGCCGCCTTCGCCCACATTACCACTAAGATAGGCAATCTTGTCTTCCTCTTCGAGGTAGCCCTTCTGGCGCAACATGCGTACGGCTGCCAGGAAGAGTTTCTCGCTGTCGATGTGCTCCTTTTGGAAAACGGGGATGACACCATAACTCAGAGCCAGTAGGCGCTGCACCTTCTCCTGATAGCAGATGGCCAGCACGGGGTTGGGACCGCGGAAGGCAGCCAGAGAGCGGGCGGTGAGACCTGTGGTGGAGTCGGTGATGATACCCTTCACACCCAGTTTCTCAGTAGCCTCGATGGCGCTGTGAGACATAAACTCGCGGATGTCGCAGTTGGGGGGCAGGGGAATCTCGATGTCGTTCTCGCGCAACTTGTCGCGCTCGGCCTGCTCGGCAATCTGGGCCATCGTGGTCACGGCCTCGACGGGATACTTACCGCTGGCGGTCTCGCCAGAGAGCATCAGGGCGTCGGTGCGATAGTAAATGGCATTGGCAATATCGGTCACCTCGGCACGGGTGGGGCGAGGGTTCTGAATCATGGAGTGAAGCATCTGGGTGGCCACGATAACGGGTTTCTTGGCCTGCACACACTTGCGGATGATGCGGCGCTGGATGCCAGGAATACGCTCGATGGGTACCTCGATACCCAGGTCGCCACGGGCAATCATAATGCCATAGGAGGCTTCGATAATCTCGTCGATATTGTCAACACCTTCCTGGTTCTCAATCTTCGAGATAATCTTGATATCTGAGTTATAGGCGTCGAGGATGGCCTGTACGGCTCTCACATCGGCAGCTGAACGTACAAACGAGTGGGCGATGAAGTCGATGTCGAGTTCGATGGCCAGCATGATGTTGCGGCGGTCTTTCTCTGTGAGTGCGGGCAGGTCGATGTGGATGCCTGGCACATTGACGCTCTTGCGTGAACCCAGCACGCCGTCGTTCTTCACCTGAGCAGTAATCTGAGGACCGTTGATGCCGATGACCTGCATGTCGAGGGCACCGTCGTCGAACAGGATGTGACAGCCTTCGTGCAGGTCGGCAGCGAAGTTCTTGTAGGTCACATTCACGATGTCGTGGGTTGTCTCCACCTCAGGGCGACCGAATATCTTCACCACGTCGCCTGTCTTGTAGGGGATGGGCTCGGCGCAAGCGGTGGTACGCACCTCAGGACCTTTGGTGTCGATGAGAATGCCAATATGGTGACTCACCTCGCGAACGTTCTTCACAATCTGTCTGATACCCTCCTCTGGAGCATGGGCTGTATTCATACGCACCACGTTCATACCTGCATTAAAAAGGGCACGTATGAACTCGGTGTCACATCGTCTGTCGCTTATCGATGCAACGATCTTAGTCTGCTTCATATATAAAAAATGCTAATACCTAAACTATTCGGGTGCAAAGTTACGCATATTTTCTGAAATAATATCTGCTCTTTAAGAATTATTTTCAATAAATTGAAACGGAAAACGGCAGACCCCCGAAGGAATCTGCCGCTGACTTATAGAGAAATGTGTGGTTATTTTCTCAACACCTTGCGACCATTGATGATGACGATACCCTTGTAGTTGGCATCTACTTTCTGGCCCTTGAGGTTGTAAACGGTGGTGTGCTGAGGTTCAGCGGTGACAACCGACTGGATGCCTGTGTTCAATGTGCAGATGAACTTCACCTTGTCGATGTTGCAGTTGGCGTCGGTGATGGTGAAGCGCAGAATCTGCTGACCTTCGGCGAGGTTCTTGCTCAACTTGCCGCTCATCACCTTATAGGTGCTCCAACCACCAGTAGCGGTCACCTTGACATCGGCCAACTTGCTCACTGAAGAACCTTTGACGAGGTTGATGCTGAAGCCACCGTTAGAGCTTGAACCATTAGAGCAGGTAGCCTCGTAAGAGTATTCGCCTGGCTCTGTGACGTTCACAGAATATTCTGTCCATTCGCCGTTAGAGGTATAGCCGATAGCGGTGCCGTTGTTGCCCTTCACCAGGTCGAGGCCTTCGTTGTCAGTGCGATAGTTGGCGTCGCCTTCGTCGTTAGCGTCCTTGTCATGGAAGGTGAATCCTTCGCCACCCTTGTCGAAGTTTTCTGCCTGGACAATACCAGGAATCGTGATGAGGGACTTATAAGGAGCGCGCTGGGCCTTCACCTTCAGTGTCTTGGTAGCAGAGCTCTTTGACTTTCCTTCGGCGTCGGTTGCTACGGCAACGATGCTATAGGTGCCAGGCTCTGTGGGGTAGTAGGTCAGCGTGTAGGGTGACTCTGTCAGGGTGCCTACCAGCAGGTTGTTAGCATAGATCTTCACGTTGTCGATGGTGCTGGTGCTCGTTCTTGGTGTCACAGTGATGACGGCAGAATCGCCAACAGTGATAGAGGTGGGCTTGATAGAATTGATGGTCACGCTGATGTTCTTGTCTTCCTCATAACGTGAGAACTTGATGTTCTTGATATAGAAACCACCCTTGGTAACCATCAGCGAGATGACGTGACGACCTGCGTTCAAGGGCATCTGCATCACACCGTGCAGGGCCTGATATTCTGTGGTGCTGCCTGTCTTGGGCACCTCAACAAACTCTGTGAGGTAGTTCAGGTTGTCTAGCGTGTACTCAGCCAGGTGGAACATGCCGCCATTCTTGGTAGAAGCTATTTCTGCATCGAATGTGTAGAGGCCTGAGTCGGCTACTTCTACAGTATAGTCCATCCACTGACCGTCTTTGGTGGCAGCAACACTACGTGATGCGTTGTTGAATGCTACACCAGAAGCACCCTTGTCGTATTCGGTGATGGTGATGGTGCCGGGCAACTGAGGAATGGTGTCGAGATAGGGCTCGTGCTTGGTGGTGGCGCTGACCACGTTGAAGCGACCGTAGCGCTCATAGGTAGTGCCGTCGGTAGCGGTCACCACAGCCTTGGTGTTGTTCCAACCCGTCTTGCTGGTGGTGTATTCCACGATGAAGGGCTCTTCGGTCATGGTGCTTACCAACTCGTTGTTCACATAGAACTCAACCTTCTCGATGGTCTTGGTGGCCAAGCGGGCACGTATCTTGATGGGAAGGACATCGCCCTTGGCTGCTTTCAAAGAGAGTGGGCGAATGTAGATAGAAGCCTCTTTCTTCATGCCCGGGAAGGGACTCACGGCATTCTGGGCGGCTTCGCTAGCCATATACTCCTTCAGCCAAGTCATTGCAGGGCGCTCAACACCGTTCTTGTAAAGACCTGAGTTGCCATCGGTGGTCCATGTTTTGCCATAGACATAACCCCACAGGGTGATACCTGCGCAGTAGGGCTTCTCCCACATATAAGGAATCTGCTCCTGGTATCGCTGCAACTGAAGAGCATCATCGGCGGTACCAATATCATATTCCGTGCTGTACATAGGCATTAACAAAGCATCCTGTATTTTCTTCTCTGATTGCTGGAATTTACTCAGGCTGCAGTCAGTCAAGTCGTGACTCTGACAACCGTAGGCATCGATGGGTGCACCAGCATCGCGGAGAGTGCGAACTAGGTCGATGTATTCATCGGTGTTCCATTGGAATGTGTTGTAGTCGTTGTAGATCAGGATGGCATCAGGCCAACGTTCGCCTGCCATATCGAATGCTTTGATGAGCCAGTCGTAACCAGTCTTTCCGCCACCGCCTAATGATTCTTTCATCATGGGGTTGCCTGCCTGGTGAGTACCTACGGCCTCGTTGACTACGTCAATCAGGGGGAGGGTCTTATATTTAGCCTGTACTTTGTTATACCAGTTGGTGATGGCTGCAAAGCGCTCCTTTGCACTCAGCTTCTCCAACCAACTGGGATACTGTGCACCCCAGACCAAAGCGTGGAACTTGTAGGTGAAATTGTGCTGCTTGGCATAGTTGAAAGCCTTGTCGCAGCCCCAGTTAAAACTGCCTCTCGTGCCCTCGACAGAGCCCCACTTTGATTCGTTCTCACAGGTAATCTGATTCCAAAGCTTGTAATAAACAGGAACGCCGCCACCAGCATCCACATTGTAACTAGTGGTGATGTTGCCTAAAAATTTGTCTTGATTTGAAGACAATTGCGCATTGGCTTGCTGAGGCATGACGATAGAGGCCATCAACAGCAAACCCACAGAAGGTAAATGTTTAAGCATATTCATGTTGTTAGTTATTGATTTTCGGTGCAAAGTTATGGCTTTTTTCTTGATTTCACTTTTCTCCATGTTTCATATTCGTTATTTTTTGCTGAAAAGTGCGGGTGTTTCGATTTTATTACGTAATTTTGCACACAACATCATTAAAACTAATTCAATGAAAAAAACATCTTGTATAATTTTTTTGCTCACTATGCTGGCCGTATCAACGGTAACGGCACAGGGGCCCAATAATTCAGGTACATACTATCAGCAGGCCGATGGGAAAAAAGGCGCTGCGTTGAAAACAGCTTTGGGTGATATTATTTATGTTCACACAGAGCGCACTTATAATAATTTGTGGACAGATTTTCGAACAACAGATGCTCGTCCAGATGGAAAGGTGTGGGATATGTATTCTGGAATAACGAACTTTACGTTTGGTGTGGATCAGGCTGGCAACTATAGTGTAGAAGGGGACGTCTATAACCGCGAGCATTCTTTTCCAAAAAGTTGGTTCGGTGGCAAGGTGACGCCCATGTATACGGACCTTTTCCATCTTTATCCTACGGATGGTTATGTTAATAATATGCGTGGCAATCACCCTTTTGGCGAGACAAATGGGGAGAGTTATAAGTCTGCAGGTGGCTTCAGTAAGTTGGGCTCTTGTACATATCCTGGCTATTCGGGTACGGTTTTTGAACCTAATGACGAGTATAAAGGCGACTTTGCTCGTACTTATTTCTATATGGTGACCTGTTATGAAGATAGGTTACCCAATTGGTATAGTAGTAATGCGGAATCGCGTCCCACTCTTGATGGAAATAAATATCCGGGTCTTTCTTCTTGGCAGTTGTCCATGCTGATGAAATGGGCAAAAAATGACCCTGTGAGTGAGAAGGAGATCAACAGAAACAATGCTGTTTATGGCATTCAGCACAACCGCAACCCTTATATTGACTATCCTGGTTTGGAAGAGTATGTATGGGGTGATAAGAAAAATGAGGCCTTCAGCTACGACCACTATGGTGAAACGAGTGGCATCCACGAGATTCAGTTGACAAGAGAATTATCGGACTTCTATAATCTGAATGGCCAACGCATTATGAAGCAGAATATGCGTAAGGGTATCTTCTTGAAGAATCGCAAGAAGGTGCTGGTGAAATAAAAATGGTTGAAATGAACGAGGCAACAAAGAACTATGTGCGCCAACATGCGGATGACGATGTCCGTATGCTGGCGCTTCGTGGTTCTAAGGATGCGGATGTTGATATGACCCTGGCTCTACAGCAGATACAGGGCAGGCAGACGGCTCGTACGAAGTTGCCTTCGTGGGCTATTGTTGAAGGCATCGTCTTTCCGCCTCATCTTAACATGGAGCAATGTTCCAGTGAACAGACGGCGCGCTATAAAGCAGCCATCTGTCGTAGGTTGCTGTTAGACCATACGGGAGCAACGTCTTTAGTGGATCTGACGGGCGGATTTGGTGTGGATTTCGCGTGGATGAGTGAGGCGTTTGTAAAGGCGACGTATGTAGAACGAAATAGTGAATTATTCGCCATTTCATCGAATAATTTCCGTGTTCTGAATAAACAGGTCGAGACGCATAATGCCGATGGCATTGATTTCCTTCATCAACTTGAGAATGCCACCATGATCTTCCTTGATCCAGCCCGCCGTGATGACAAAGGTGCAAGAACCTATGGCATTGCCGACTGTACCCCCAATGTGCTGGAAATGAAGGATGAGTTGCTGCAAAAGGCTGACTTCGTGATGCTGAAGCTGTCGCCGATGCTCGACTGGCGCAAGACGGTGACGGACTTGGGCGAGGCGAATGTTAAGGAAGTGCATATCGTCTCTGTGCAAAACGAGTGTAAGGAAATGCTGGTTGTCATGCAGAAAGAGAACCGCCAGCAGCCTGTGGTTCATTGTGTGAACGATGGTGTCGATTTCGTGGTGTCAGCAGAAGAAGTGGTATCCAGTTCTTTCTCAGTACCCCAGGTATCGCAATTCCTTTATGAACCCAATGCATCTGTGATGAAGGCGGGTTGTTTTAATGCCTTGTCAACAGCTTTTTCAGTACAGCAACTGGCTCAAAACAGTCATTTGTTTGTATCTGACCATCTTGTTGCCGACTTCCCTGGTCGCTGTTTCCAGATAACAGCTGTCTCGTCGATGAACAAGCAGGAACTAAAAAAGCTCTTCCATGATGTTCGTCAGGCGAATATTACTGTACGCAATTTCCCCCTGTCAGTGGCTGAACTACGTAAGAAACTGAAGTTGGGCGATGGGGGAGAGACGTATGTTTTTGCAACGACCTTTGCTGATGGGCAGCGCGTGCTCATTGTCTGCAAGAAGGCTGGCCATTAGTCGTTTGCTGGAGTGTTGGCAGAAATGAACGGAGGCAAAAAACTAAAAATTGCCTAAAAATCTTGTGATTCTGTTGTTTTCTGCGAAAAAAACTGTAACTTTGTGCGATTTTTATGATTTGATGAAGACAAAAACAAACAAGAAGGATGTCTGTAGTTGAAATTAAGCGAGTGGCTGACAAGCAAGGACTTGAGGCCTTTATCCAGTTTCGTTATGACCTATACAGGGGCAACAAGTATGATGCTCCTAACTTGTACAGTGATGAGGTGAATACCTTGTCTCGTGAGAAGAATCCGGCCTGCGAGTTCTGTGATGTAGAATACTTCCTGGCTTATCGTGATGGAAAGGTGGTTGGTCGAGTGGCTGCCATCATCAATCATCGCTATAACGACCAGTGGAATCGTCCTGCAGTACGCTTCGGATGGTTTGACTTCATCGATGATGTAGAGGTTAGTCAGGCTTTGCTGAAGGCTGTGGAGGACTTTGGTCGTCAGCATGGCATGAAAGAAATAATCGGACCGTTGGGCTTTACGGATATGGACCCCGAGGGTATGCTGACCAAGGGCTTTGAGGAACTTGGAACGATGGCAACACTCTATAATTACGAGTATTATCCCCGCCACATGGAACAGATGGAAGGCTATGAGAAGGATAATGACTACGTAGAGTTTAAGGTCTTTGTCCCTAAAGAAGGAATGCCCGATAAGATGAAGCGTGTGGCCGAGCTCTGCATGCAACGCTATAATCTGCATGTTCCCCGTTTGAAGCGTAGTCAGGTATTCGGTCCTGAACAATATGGACAGAAGGTGCTCGACGTGGTCAATAAGACCTTCAGTCATCTCTATGGCTATTCTCAGATGACCCAGAAGCAGATTGACGTCTATGTGGAGCAGTACTTCAAGTTCTTCGATATGGATATGATTTGTGTCATTGAAGATTGGAACCTGCCCGATCATCCTGTTATTGGTGTCGGTATCACTATCCCATCGCTGAGTAAGGCCTTGCAGAAGTGCCGTGATGGTCGTCTCTGGCCTTTCGGCTGGTGGCATATCATCCGTGCCTTGAAATTCCATAAGACAGATATCGTGGACTGTCTGCTGATTGGCATCTTGCCGGAGTACCGCTCAAAGGGTGCCAACGCCCTGCTCTTCTATCACCTCATTCCCATTTTCCAGAAATACGGATTTAAGTGGGGTGAGAGTCATGTAGAGATGGAGGCCAACGAGAAAGTGCAGAGTCAGTGGGCGTACTTCGACCACGAACAGCATAAACATAGAAGATGTTATAAAAAGCAACTGTAATGGCAGAAGAGAATACGATTATCGAACCACAGCTGGCTACCGTCGACTATAACGACGATAACATACGAACCTTGTCTGGCACGGAGCATATCCGTCTGCGTCCTGGTATGTATATTGGTCGCCTTGGCGACGGCTCATTACCAGAGGATGGTATCTATGTGTTGTTGAAGGAGGTCATCGACAACTCTATCGATGAGTTCAAAATGAAAGCAGGCAATCGCATTGAGATCAATGTCGACAATAATCTATGTGTCAGTGTGCGCGACTATGGTCGTGGTATCCCACAGGGCAAGATGATTGAGGCCGTCAGCGTGCTGAACACAGGCGGTAAGTACGACTCAAAAGCTTTTAAGAAGTCTATCGGACTGAATGGTGTGGGTGTCAAGGCCGTCAATGCCCTCAGTACCCATTTCGAGGTTCATTCTTTCCGTGATGGTGTGGTGCGCAAGGCAGTCTTCGAGAAGGGAAAGCTTACAGGCGATACGACCGAGAAGACCGACGACGAGAATGGCACATATATCTATTTCGAACCTGATAATACCCTGTTCCAGAACTATAAGTTCCATGATGACATCGTGGAGAATATGCTCCGCAACTATACTTATATGAATACAGGATTGACCATCATGTATAATGGTCGCCGCATCCTGTCGCGTCGTGGTTTGGAGGACCTGCTCAAGGATCGTATGAGTGCTGATGCCCTCTATCCCATCATCCATTTGCAGGGCGAGGATATTGAAATTGCTTTCACCCATGCCAACCAGTATGGTGAGGAATACTATAGCTTTGTCAACGGACAGCACACCACGCAGGGTGGTACTCACCAGAGTGCTTTCAAGGAACATATCGCCAAGACCATCAAGGAGTTCTTCCAGAAGAACTTCGAATATGGCGACATCCGAACGGGTATCGTGGCTGCCATTGCCCTGAATGTCGAGGAACCCATGTTCGAGAGTCAGACCAAGATTAAGCTTGGTTCGCTTACGATGGCTCCCATGCCCACTACCGTTGATGCTGATCATCCGGCACCTCCTTCTATCAATAAGTATGTAGGCGACTTCATCAAGACCGAGGTTGACAACTATTTGCATAAGAACCCCGATACTGCAGAGGTGATGATGCAGAAGATTCAGGAGAGTGAAAAGGAGCGCAAGGCGATGGCTGGCGTCACCAAGTTGGCTCGCGAGCGTGCCAAGAAGGCCAATCTGCACAATCGTAAGTTGCGCGACTGTCGCATCCACTATAGTGATATCAAGAATGACCGTAAGGAGGAGTCAAGCATCTTTATTACTGAGGGTGACTCTGCCAGCGGAAGTATCACCAAGAGTCGTGATGTAAATACGCAGGCTGTCTTTTCATTGCGAGGCAAACCTCTGAACACCTTTGGACTTACCAAGAAGGTGGTTTATGAGAACGAGGAGTTTAATCTCCTTCAGGCAGCTCTCGATATTGAGGAAGGCATGGACACCCTGAGATATAATAAGGTGATTGTGGCTACCGATGCCGATGTTGATGGTATGCACATCCGCCTTCTGATTATTACCTTCTTCCTTCAGTTCTTCCCAGAGTTGATTCGCGAGGGACATGTCTATGTGCTACAAACCCCGTTGTTCCGTGTGCGCAACCGTCGCACCAAGATTCGCAACAAGGAAGTTTTGGCTGCCGAGGATGCAAAGGGTGGCAAAAAGAGCGATTTCATCGTGCGCTATTGCTATAGCGATGAAGAGCGTCTGAATGCCATTCGCGACTTGGGGCCCGAGCCTGAGATTACCCGATTCAAAGGTCTTGGTGAGATTAGCCCAGAGGAATTTGCAGGTTTCATCGGCCCAGACATCCGTTTGGAGCAGGTTACCCTGCACAAGACCGACCAGGTGCAGAAACTCCTCGAATACTATATGGGTAAGAACACCATGGAACGTCAGAACTTCATCATCGACAACCTGGTGATAGAAGAAGACCGTCCAGAGGAAGAAGACTACGAATAACTCTTATTCTGTATGAAAAACGTGAAGAAAATCCTTGCTGTGATGGCTTTGTCCCTCATGGGGCAGACTGTCTCGGCTCAGATGGCTGCGACAACAAGTCGTGCCAATGCAGAGAGTCAGTTGCGCAAACTGACAATTGCCGAGATGGCCATCAAGGCACTTTATGTGGATGAGGTCGACGAACAAAAACTCGTAGAGGATGCCATTCGCGGCATGCTCGAGAAGTTGGACCCTCACTCCACCTATACCAATCCCAAAGAGACAAAGGCGATGACAGAACCCCTGAATGGTTCGTTCGAGGGTATTGGTGTGCAGTTTAATATGGTGGAAGACACCCTAATCGTCATCCAGCCCGTCATCAACGGTCCTTCCGAGAAGGTGGGTATCATTGCAGGCGACCGCATCGTGATGGTCAACGACACCGCCATTGCAGGCGTTAAGATGTCGAAAGAAGAGATTATGCGTCGTCTGCGTGGTCCCAAAGGCACTATTGCTGACCTGCGTGTGATGCGTCCAGGCATCAAGGATCTGCTGACATTCAAGGTCAAGCGCGATAAGATTCCTGTTCATACTGTTGATGCCTCCTATATGTTGAGGCCCGGTATTGGCTATATCCGTGTGGGCAGCTTTGGAGCCACCACCTATGATGAGTTCCTGGAGCGTATGGAGCAACTCAAGACACAGGGAATGAAAGACCTGGTACTCGATTTGCAGGAGAATGGAGGAGGCTATCTGCAGGCTGCTGCTGATATCGCCAGCGAATTCCTTGCACCTGGAGATTTGATTGTCTATACTGAGGGTCGCGAGGTGCCTCGTCGCGACTATAAGGCCTCACGCAATGGTAGTTTCCGCGATGGCCGTGTGGTTGTTCTCGTGGATCAGTTCACCGCCTCGGCCGCCGAGATCGTGACGGGAGCCATTCAAGACCAGGATCGTGGCATGGTGGTAGGTCGCCGTACCTATGGCAAAGGCCTTGTGCAGCGTCCTATTGAGTTGCCCGATGGCTCAATGATCCGACTCACCATTGCCCATTACTACACCCCCTCAGGCCGTTGCATCCAGAAACCCTATGAGAAGGGCGACCGCAAGAGTTATGATAAAGACCTCCTGAATCGTTTGAATAGTGGTGAGCTGACCAATGCAGACAGCATTCATTATGCCGACTCGCTGAAGTATCAGACATTGAAGAAGCAGCGTACGGTATATGGTGGTGGCGGTATCATGCCCGACTATTTCATTCCACTTGATACCACGCGTTATACCAAGTTCCATCGTGAGTTGGCTGCCAAGAGCATCATCCTTCAGCAAAACCTGCGCTATGTCGATAAGAATCGCAAGACTTTAAAGAAACAATATTCCGATTTTGCATCGTTCAAGGCCAACTATCAGGTGCCTCAGACATTCATCGATGCCATCATCAAGGAAGGCGAGAAACAGAATATAAAGCCCAAGGACGTCGCCGAATTAGAGAAGACGATGCCATACCTCAAATTGCAGTTGAAAGCCCTTGTAGCCCGCGATTTGTGGGATATGAACGAGTATTTCTCTGTGTTCAATGAAGACAGCGAAGCCGTTAAGAAAGCCTTGGAGATTCTTCAGTAAGGAAAACAAAGCTTTTTCTCTCAGTAGTCGGCGTAAAGGTACACCACTAAAAGCAAAGCGTTGGAACTATTTCCGTAGTTCCAACGCTTTGTTTTCTGCTGCTTCCATGATTTCTCGCTCTCCAGGACCTTTGTCATTGATACCGCAAAGGTGAAGGATGCCGTGTATGATGACGCGATGCAGCTCTTCTTCGTAGGTCTTATGGAAGAGTTCAGCATTGGTGCGGACGGTGTCGAGCGATATGACCAGGTCACCGTTCAGCACGTTGTCCTCGCAATAGTCGAAGGTGATGATGTCCGTGTAGTAGTCATGACCTAAGTACTCACGGTTCACTTCAAGGATATGCTCATCATTACAGAACAGGTATCCCACTTCGCCCACCTTCTTTTTATAGGTGGCAGCCACAGCGCGAATCCATGCGGTAGTCTCGCGCTTTTTGATGGCAGGCATCTTAACGTTTTCGCAGTTGTAAGTAATCATCTCTGTCCCTCCTTCTTTATCTTTCCTTGTTCTTTGTTCTCCATAACAGCGTTCAGGGCCCCTTTTTTACCTTTTGCCTTTTGGCAGGTATTCGCTGATATCTACACCAAAGTGCTGTAATTCGCGCACCATACTCGATGAAATCGACGATAATTGAGGCTCGCTGTAGAGTAGGATAGTCTCCACCTCGCCGTTGGTCAGTTGACTGTTAATGTCGGCCTGCTCGCGCTCATATTCGAAGTCCTTGACCGATCGCACCCCCTTCACGATGAAGTGGGCACCCATCTCGCGGGCAAAATCCACGGCCAGTCCATAATAAGGCTTCACCTCGATGCGTGGCTCGTCCTTGTAGAGGTCTTCTATGGCCTTCATCCGCTCTGTGGCAGGTGGAATGCCAGGCTTCGACACATGATCGCCTACCACGCCGATGATGAGGCGGTCAAATAACGGAAGCGATCGGCGAACGATAGAATCGTGGCCGATCGTGAAAGGATTAAAGCTCCCCACGAAGATTCCTATTCTCTCTTTCATGGGTGCAAAGATACTAAATATTCTTTAAAGTATTAGTTTTTTTTGAAAGTATCTTGTGACAAATCTTTAAAGAAGTCGTATTGCAGAATCTGGCAGAACTTCTGGAGCAGTCCTGAATTGATTGACTCTCTCTCAAAGATGTTGTAGATGTTAGTGCGCTCGCACTCAATCTCCTTAGCCACTGAGATGACCGATACTCTCTGCTGGGTCATCACTTCCTTAATTTTCTCTCCGATGTGCATAATAGTTTGATTTTATTTTTTAAGTTTAATATATTATTAATGTAAATTTAGCAATTCTTTCTGTATTGTGACGGTGTCATGTCGAACGACTGTTTGAACACCCTACTGAAGTAGCCCATGTCGTCGAAGCCGCATTTCAGGGCCACATCGCCCACCGACATCGTGATATCGGCTTTGAGCAGGCGTTTGGCTCGTGCCAGGCGCAGTTTCATGATATAGGCCGATGAGTTCATGCCAGTCAGGGCCATTACCTTGCGGTTCAGTTGGTTTCGGCTCAGAGCCATTTCGCTGGCCAGCGTCTCCATATCCACGTTACCCTTAGCCATGAGACGATAGGTGGTGTCTACGATGCGGTTCATGAACTGTCTGTCTGCTGCCGATAGTGTGGCATCGGGCGTATTTTCCTCGAGGCTCATGTCAGCCAGCTTGTCGCGTAAGCGTTGCTGACGCTCCAGCAACTTTCTTACTCTCACCAAGAGCTCCTCCGAATTGAAGGGCTTTATCAGATAGGCGTCTGCGCCAGCATCCAATCCCTCTACGCGGTCTTCCTCTGTGGTCTTGGCCGAGATGATGATGATGGGGATGTGGTTGAGCAACTCGTCTTTTCTGATGCTGCGGCACAGTTCCAAACCACTGATAGAGCCAGGCATCATCACGTCGGTGATAATCATGTCGGGCACCATCTCCTTGGCTTTCTGCAGTCCCTCGGCACCATTGCGTGCGAAGTGGATGCTGGCCTGTGTCAGGTGTTGCGCGATATATTGTGCAATATCCTGGTTGTCCTCCACGATGAGAATCTGTTTGCCCTCGCTGATGGCCATGGCCTGCGATGACTTCTGTATGCTGAATTGTGCTTGGTTGTCGTTCTCCTTAGGCAGAGCGATAACTTCCTTCTCCAGCTCGTTGGCGTCGAAATTAGGATATTCGTCTGTCTTCTGAGCATCGCTATGCTTGGTGGGCAGGATGATAGTAAAGGTGCTGCCCTGACCCTCGATGCTGTCCACATTGACGCTACCATCCATTGCTTCCACAGTCATCTTCACCACTGAGAGGCCTATGCCTGTACCAATCTCCTCGCCCAGACGCTCGCCCTGGAAGAAGGCGTCGAACACATGCGATTTCTCGTTTTTGGGGATGCCGATGCCCGTATCGAACACCTGCAACTTAATCTTATTGCCCCATTTCTCTACGGTGACGTTGATCTTACCGTATTGAGGTGTGTATTTGATGGAGTTCGAGAGGAGGTTCGACAACATCTTCTGCACGTAGTCGGGCACGAAGTCCATCTCGATCTGTGTCAGCGAGTGCGTGAAAGTCAACTCCTGTCGCTTACTCTCTGCGTAGGGCAGGAAGTTCTGAATAATCATGTTTGTGAAGGCCACGATGTCGCCATGACGCCAACGAGGCTCACCTACGGCTGAACGGATCTTCGAGATGTCCAGCAACTGGTTGATGAGGGCCAGCAGCGAGTTGCTTTGTCTGACAATCATCTTTGCAGCCGAGCGCACCTGACCTACATCCTCGATATCCTCGTTCTGCAGTTGATGGCTGATGCCCAGGATCACGGTGAGAGGAGTACGGAACTCATGCGTCACGTTTCTGAAGAAAATCTCGCGTACACGCTGAGTGTCGCGCATCATGATCTGCTTCACGTTTCTCGAGCGCAGGTGGTACCACAGCACACCAATGATGGCGATGGCCAGCATCAGCACCATGAACGACACAATCAGGAACATGTTCTTCTGCGAGCGCTGCATGTCGTAGTAGGCCTGCGTCTGCTTCATGTTGTGCACATTGTTGAAGCGCTCCTGCTCCATACACATATTATATATATGCGTGATGGAACGGCTGTCCAGCCTACTCCTAATCAGACTGTCGTTCACTTCGAAGTCGTCGCGAATCGTCTGTCTGGCGTTGGCCGACACTTTCTGGTCGCCATTCAGTTGTCGTTCAATCTGCTGGGCGGCACGGAAGGCACCGTCGGCCTGGTCTTTGTTCTGGATGAGCAGGAATACATGACCGATGCCATTGTAGGTGTCAGCCAGGTTTTGCTGTGCTCGTTTATCATATCTGTCTTTGTATTGGGTGCAAAGAGCCAATGAGTTCAGCAGGTGCTGAGCTGTGTTTTCCAATTGTCCCATGTGCAGATAGTCGATGGCCAGTTGGTTGTGAGCTCTGACAATCTCGATGGTGTCACCCATCTCGTTGGCGTGAGCCAGTCCGTGCTGATGACGGTTCAGGGCCGTCTGTGCCTGATTCTGCTCGCGATAGCGTGTACCTAATAGTCTGTAAGCCACGATCTGTCCCAACTCGTCTTTCTGCTCCTCAAAGTCGAGCAGCATGTCGTTCAGCGAGTCCACGGATTGAATCTGTCCCATCACAGCCTCCTTGTCGTCCCTCTCTTCGTTCGAGAAGACAGGGCCGCCAATATTGTCGCTGCACGCTGTGGCGAGCAACAATAAAAGAGGTAATATCATGGGTTTCATCTTCATTTTCGTGTTATCTCCGTTGGGTTTCAATAGGCGTTCTGTGACGCCCCTCGTTGTTTTTCGGATGCAAAAGTACGAAAAGTAGGAATAAGGATGTGTAAATAAATTGGAAAACATGTGTTTTTTATGTAGAAGATAATTATACGTCTTTTGACTGACTAAGTGTCTAATATTCAAATACTTTTGTGGCAATTTTGTTACGTATGTCCAAAAGTATTTGCCCAAAAAAGTTTTGCGAATCCTATAAAAGTTTGAAATCAGAGCCGGGCTATTTGATGAAAAAAGTCATTCATCAAACAGCCCGGGCTGTAGTAAGCCCCCCGAATAGGGGTTGCGTCCGAAGTGTCTGTAGGCCAGTTCTGTGACCATTCGTCCACGAGGTGTTCGCTTGATAAAACCTTCCATAATGAGGAAGGGCTCATAGACCTCCTCCACGGTGCCGGCGTCCTCGCCGATGGCGGTGGCGATGGTGGTGATGCCCACAGGGCCACCCTTGAATTTGTCGATGATGGTCAGCAGAATCTTGTTGTCGATTTCGTCGAGACCATACTTATCTATATTAAGAGCTGTGAGGGCGATGCGTGAAATCTTTGTATCGATGGCGCCGTTGCCTTTCACCTGAGCAAAGTCGCGCACGCGGCGCAGCAGGGCGTTGGCAATACGAGGCGTACCACGACTGCGACCAGCAATCTCCATTGCAGCATCCTCTGTGATGGGCACGCCCAGAATGTTCGATGAGCGCTCGATGATGCGACTCAGCGTCTCTGGGTCGTAGTACTCCAAGTGCATGTTGATGCCAAAGCGGGCACGCAAAGGTGCTGTCAGCAGTCCACTTCGTGTGGTGGCGCCCACCAGTGTAAAGGGATTCAGGTCGATCTGTATGCTGCGAGCCGAAGGCCCCTTGTCAATCATGATATCGATGCGATAGTCCTCCATTGCGCTATACAGATATTCTTCTACTACAGGCGACAGGCGGTGAATCTCGTCGATAAACAGCACGTCGCGTGGCTCTAGTGAGGTGAGGATACCGGCCAGATCGCCTGGCTTGTCGAGCACAGGTCCGCTGGTAATCTTGAATCCCACGCCCAACTCATTGGCAATGATATTACTTAATGTCGTCTTACCCAGTCCTGGAGGGCCGTGTAGCAAGGTGTGGTCCAGAGGTTCGCCACGATACTTGGCTGCCTCAACGAACACCTGCAGATTCTCTACAATCTTCTGCTGTCCGCTGAAATCGCCAAAACGCAGGGGGCGCAGGGCATTCTCAAAGTCCTTCTCGCCTCCGCCGGCAAACCGCTCTTCGCGAATATCAAAATCTTCATCCATCATAATGTCTGCAAAGTTACGAAAAAACGAGAGAAGAACAAAAGAATTTATTCTTTTTTCTTCCGAGTGCCAGAAACTTCGGCAAAGCCATAGTTACGAAAAAACGAGAGAAGAACAAAAGAATTCATTCTTAGAATTAAAAAAGTTCATAAAAAAATCGTTTCTTTATTCGAAAGTTCGTATATTTGCCACGAAAATATTGACCAATCATAGATTTAACTGTATGAAAGCCAAGAAATTTTTGCTTCTGCTTCTGTCTGCCGCAACCTTGTTAGGTTGTGGAGGCAAACAGCAACGTAGTCATGAAAATACCGATGAAATCGCGGAAAATGAAGTCCGTCAACCATTAGATTTCTCCTCTGTCTGGATGGCCTATCAAGACAACATCCTTGGTTATGTGGGCGAGAACTATGAACGTTTTTACTTGCTGATAGACAGCATCAAAGTCGATACGGAGGATACACTTTTGTATCATGTGTGGGGGCGGTATCGCATTAAATACAATATGTATAGTTATGAAGGAAAAATATGTGTCCATAAGAACATCACTACACTTCCTAAAAAATATCAGGTAGATGAAGAAGTCCTTCCAGAAAATGGTACTCAGGTGTATAGTATAGTCTCAGAATGGAATCTTAAGGCGATTAACGCCAATGAGCAGATTAAAGGTGAGATGACTTCCACATTCTTTATTCGCGATGGTATGGCTGTTTTTGATGATATTGAATTGGGAAGTGACCCTTATTGCAACAACCAGTTTATTGGTACGTGGACTTCTCAGGAGTTCGGAGAGCAGAAATGCCGTTGGGGCACCTTCCGTATCCCTGATAGTGAAGATTTGGATATTGGTGCAGCAGAATTCTCGCCTGCAAACGAATATCTTGCAAATGGTTGGTGGTCCTATCATGAAGCCATTTTAGAAGGAACAGAGGAAGGATGGGAACGTGAGGAGTTAAGACGTTGGTTTAGGAAAGACGACTCTCAGCCTTATATTCCTGTGCAAGTAAGGCCCTTCGTGAGGGCAACAGAAAATGCTCCTATCACAGAGAAGAATCTCTTGGCAGGCTTCAAATTCGGAATGAATGAAAAGGAGTACGATGTAGCGTTTGACAAGTTACAGCGAATAGAGTGTGATCAGATTAAGTTAGTGGTAAACGATATTTATTTCCAGGCGTCAGCAGGCATGCCTCTTTTTTCTCATGGGGAACTGTACTATAAATCCTTTTTCCTAAACTATAAAGGTGTCAGAGGCGCTGACCTGACGAAAGCTGATTTCGCATCTTTGGCCGACTATTTCAAAGGAATATATGGTGCGGACTCCCTACATTATATGTATACGGAAATGCCCATCTCGGAGTTTCCTACCCACCATTGGAGAAAGGGTAATCTCTATTTCTGCCTCACCTGGATTCCTGAGGATGAAGTATGGAACATAATAGCATTGGAATACATGAACGGTCCTGCCTATTGGAACGAGGTGAAGGCAAAAAGTAAAAAAGAGTAAAATACTCAAAGAATCAGCGGGAGAATCTGTCCCTCTGATTCACTATGATTCAAAATAAAATAGAAGAATGAAAAATATTTTTTTATTTATTATGCTGTTCTATGGCATAAATGTACATGGGCAGATGTCGGATATCTCAATCCTCCCTCCTTATTTGGCTAACAAGTTATGCGAGATGGGGAAAAATGATTCATCTTGTTTAAATAGAGATGAAAGTCTTTGTCTGAATGTGATTTTTGAAAAATCGCGAAAAGATTTTGATTTTACTGGCAAAAAGATCGGATTCCTCTCTGGTAGTAGTGGTAAGAAAAGAAGTAGTAAAGTAGCATATTTTAGTATGCTAAAAAAACATCAAGAGAATGAAAAATATCCGATAGAATATGGGGTGTTGTATGTCTTTAATGAAAAACAGAAAAAAGAGTTAAATGGATATGATGCTGCAATAGTTTATTGGAGTAAGTTTATTATACCTATTGATAAAGTAATCAAAAGAATAAAATGAGGTTGGGATGCTCACAGGATCAGCGGGACACGTTTTTGATCCGCTCATGAATCAAAAATCTATCCCCATGATTTTGCCCATGATTTCTGCGCAATGTTGGAACGCTGCAAGCGAAACGCCGTTTCTCTCTTAGCGATACGGCGTTTTGCTGATAGTGACACGCCATAGGCGAAAAAAAAACGAGTTTTTTCTTGGGCGTATAATTTTCTTTTAGTACTTTTGCGTCCAAATTATGTGGAAACATACCGAATTAGTCACAAAAAACTTGTCGTT
>Ga0310690_10003813_pt1 | contig 22096 bp, 15 predicted proteins | sample AusTroGonzalo_MG_2_FD_207661 | JGI IMG/M metagenome (GOLD analysis project Ga0310690, IMG submission 207661) | Bovine rumen microbial communities from tropical cattle in Woodstock, Queensland, Australia - Gonzalo_04 (v2) (version 2) | ecosystem: Host-associated > Mammals > Digestive system >... | reverse complement strand
GTTTACATTCTTGGCGAACTACTGAGATTTTCTCGGTAGTTGAGACAGCGTTGATCTCACCTTCTTCATATAGATTTTTCAAATGTAGTCCAATATTGTCCGTTGAGCAGCCGAACAGCACGGACATCTGCGCTTGCGTCATCCACACCGTTTCGTCTTGCATACGCACCTCCAAACGGATGCTGCTGTCGGGCTGATAGAGGATGATCTCGCCTCCGGTTGTGGTGATTTGCCTGTTTTGCTCGATTGAATTATTCTGTTCCTTCATTGATTCTGATTTCGTTTCGAGGTTGACGAATTCATACCCGCAAAGATACAACACAAAACGTCGTTTGTCAATGGTTTTGTGGAATTTCTTATCGGGCTGTCAATCAAAAGGATGTGTGTTTTGATTTTACAATTAATTTTGTGAATTGTTAATTTTTGACACGAGGTTTCGCAGAAAAGGGACGAATCGTAGTATGCACGGGGAACAGAAGTGCGATTTCGCTGGCGCAAACACAAACACTCCTTGGTATGCCGAAAAAATGTATCTTTGCCCCGACAAACAATCGGGTATGAACCAGCGTTTTACATATTCCATTCCGCCACACGCCCTGTCCTTTCCGGCCACGGCAAGCCACATCTGTGTGTCGGAACCTCGCCCGACATCCCTCAACCACCCCGTCCCGCCCCTTAAGGGGCTTCGGGAACCCCGTACCGCATCCGTTTCCTACCGGGCTTTATCCCCTTACGGGGAAACCTTATCATTCGAAATCAAAGGGAGCCCTTCCGTCACCCACACCATTGTATATTGTTCATTGTACATTGTACATTTTTGCCGCTCGTGATTCTACGCTTTTTTCTTGCCAAAGGTATTCAATTTTTTGTACCTTTGCCACCGCTTATTATTTGATAATTGTCAATTCAATTTATTGATTAACATATAAATACAAGTGAGGTAAAGTATGAAAAAGAGAATCGGATTTTGTTTGGTGTATCGTGACATGTGGCAGTCTTCGGGAAAGTACCAGCCGCGAGTGGACCAGCTGACGGAAATCGCCCCTGTGATCGTGAAAATGGGCTGTTTCGACCGTGTGGAGACCAACGGCGGAGCCTTCGAGCAGGTGAACCTGATGTACGGCGAGAACCCTAACCGCGCCGTCCGCGAATGGACGAAGCCTCTGCGCGCCGCCGGCATCCAATGCCAGATGCTGGAACGCGCCCTCAACGGTCTGCGCATGTACCCTGTGCCCGCCGACGTGCGTCGCCTGATGTTCAAGGTCAAGAAGGCCCAGGGCGTCGATGTGGTGCGCTCCTTCTGCGGCCTCAACGACTACCGCAACCTGGAACTCTCCATCAAATACGCCAACGAATTCGGCCTCATCTCGCAAGCCGCCCTCAGCATTTCCTACTCACCCGTGCACACGCTCGAACACTATCTCTCCGTGGTCGATAAATATGTGGAATACGGTGCCAAGGAAATCGGATTAAAGGACATGGCCGGCATTGGCCGTCCCGCCGAACTCGGTAAATTAGTGAAAGCCATCAAGGAGAAATATCCACACTTAGTGATTCAGTATCACGGACATACCGGCCCAGGCCTCTCTATGGCTTCCGTATTGGAGGTCTGCCGCAACGGTGCCGACATCATCGATGTGGCGATGGAACCGCTCTCCTGGGGTATGGTGCATCCCGATGTCATTGCCGTGCAGGCCATGCTCCGCGATGCAGGCTTCGAAGTCGCCGACATTGATATGAACGCCTATATGGAGGCACGCTCCCTCACCCAAAAGTTTATGGATGACTTTTTGGGTTACTTTATCGAACCGAAGAACAAGATTTCCACATCGTTGTTGCTCGGATGCGGTCTGCCCGGCGGCATGATGGGCTCCATGATGGCTGACCTCAAGGGTATTCACAGCTATCTGAACAAGACTTTGGAGAAGAAAGGCGAGCCGACCCTCAACGAGGATGAGTTGCTTATCAAACTGTTCAATGAAGTGCAGGCAGTGTGGCCGATGGTGGGCACACCCGGTTTGGTGACCCCGTTCAGCCAGTATGTCAAGAACATCGCACTGATGAACATCCGGGCCGAAGTGGAAGGCAAACCTCGTTTCACCTATATGGAACAGAACCAATGGGATATGATTCTCGGCAAGTGCGGTCGTTTGCCGGGCACGTTAGCTTCTGAAATTGTGGAATTGGCCAAGGAAAAGGGATTCACCTTCTTCGAGGGCGTGCCGCAAGACAACTATCCCGACGAACTGCCCAAGTATCGCAAGATGATGGAAGAGAAGGGTTGGGATGTCGGTCAAGACGAGGAGGAACTCTTCGAGTTGGCTATGCACGAACGCCAATACGTTGATTATAAAGAGGGTAGGGCAAAGCAGAACTTCAATCGAGAGTTGGAGGATGCCATGGCTAAGAAGCAGAGCGGTGGTGCGGCTCCGGTGCAAAAAGACCGTCAGCAACTGGTTCTGGATCGTGTCCAAAAGCAATACCCCGATGCCAAACCCATTGTTGCGCCTGTCTCCGGACAGATGCTTTGGGAAATTGCAGTGGATGGCGAGAAATCGATGGCGAAACCTGTTGGAACGCCCTTCAAGGAAGGCGAAACAGTATGCTATCTGAGCACCTATTATGGCATGGAACCTGTTCTTTCACTCTTCGACGGTAAACTTCTCGAAGTGGTGGCCGAGCAAGGCCAGAAGGTCAACAAGGGCGATGTGATTGCTTTTGTAAAATAGCGTTCCTTCCTACAAAGATTAAGAAGCAGTCAATCAATTCTTGGTTGACTGCTTTTTTGATGTCTCTTTCAGACGCTCGTAGAAGTTCACTTTGGTGGAGAAACGGTATCCGAGACCAATCATGTAGTAACGATAATCTCGGAACCCGATGAGGCCGTTCAGGTAAATGGCGCTGCCTTTTTGAAAGTGACGGCTGGCGCTGGCGCGGAGAACCATGGGACAGTCACCGTTGTGAATCCATCCTTCATATCCGCTGAAATCCGTTTCGAATTGCCATTTTCGGGTGGTCAGGCCAAGTCGAAGGCCATAGAGGAAGGCATCGTCCTGCATAACCAGCATGTGCCCAATGTAATCCGTTCGGGGCGATTGCCAGCAGAGGAATCCGACTCTTGCCGACAGGGATAAGTCGGCTTGACGGCCGTTTTTGCCTAAAGAGAGGGTTTTGCCGACGGTGGCATCGAAAAAGTACCCCGGCGCATCGTAATAGCGTGCGGCCACCAGCGGGTTGCCGGAGGCGGTCTTCATTGTAAGATTGATCATGATGTCGGGCGCTTTGGGCCGGTCGCGCAAAATCTGAATGCCCGTTTGGATGTATAAATCCCCGATGGCCCATCCTTTAGGATCCTCAATCCGCATCAAACGTTCATTACGGACATGGATGGAGGTGTTGAAATACTCGATGGGGACAATCCATAAGGAAAGATTGACGTATTTGGGGGATAAAGGCAAGTCCAAACGGATATTCAAGTCCGTGGCGTTGTCACCGAATCCCCAATACTGTTCAAACGCGATGTCTGCGGTCAGTTTGTCGTTTACCCGTCCGTCGCCCATGCGGGGCACCGGAAATGCGTTGGGTCCGAAATATCGCGGGGAATAGGTGTAATAACTGGTCCACGGGGTGACACCGTCCCAGTGGGCAAGCTCGTTCCACCAGGAATAGTCGGTTTGCGATTGTCCTGGCAAGCATAAAAAGAGAGCCAAAATAGCCAATAAAGATATAGATTTCCACATAATGGCTATTGTTGCAGAAGAGAAAGACTGTCAATAGTCGCCATAAGGGAGTCGTTTGCGCGGGCAATGCTGTCCACCTCCGCCCATCTCCGGGAACTCTCAGCATTCCTGTAAAAAGCCACCATGGGCTTTTGTTCGAAACTCATGATGTGCATGGCGGTGTCGGGAGGCCAGACGCCGTTGCGCAACTCTGTGAGAGGCACTTGGTTGCAATAGGCGACATAGTAGTCCCAAGTGGTGTCCAAGCGGTCATACTCCTTGAAAACCAGTTGATAATTCGGGTCGTTTCGATAAAACAACGCACAAGCCGCGTTGCCGTTGGTGGCGATGACCACCGGCCGTGAAACGTAGTGCCGGCCTAAGTCGTGTTGTGACACGTATGATTTAATCCAGTCGTTGGCTTCTTTGTTCGCCTCAAAATTGCTATCCAAGGCGTATTTCGCGTAGGCGTTGTGTATGCCACCGGATACTTCGTTGAAATAGAGTGAAATATAGGGACTGTTAAAGAGAATATGGCGGATGGGCATGATGGACAGCAGGAACAGCAAACCGATAATGACAGGGTTCGTGTAGCGGTCCTGGATATGCCGCAGCGTACATTCTATACCGCTCACCGCAATCAGCATGAACAGCGGATAGATGCAGTAGAGAATCGCCCACAACGTGTCCGGATTCATGTAGTGTGTCTTCACTCGGTGAATGCAGTAGAGGAACGTATAGATGAATATGAAGATAGAGAACGGCTTCAAAGATTTGATGGCATTCCGGAAGAAGACAAAAAAGAGGAGGAAGCTAATGAGCACGACCGTCGGGGTGGTCACGTACAAGTATTTGACCAGATACCGTTTGGGGAAATTGTCGGGTCCAATGATGTGCCCTTCGAAAATCTGATTCTGGTCGAAAGGAATGTTGGTCACCAGTGTGGCGAATGCGTCTCTGGGAGCGATGAAAGAGGTCTCCAGGAAGAAAGTGCATGCCGAATGGACAATCAACACCACCGCAAACATGCCTACCGTCACGAGAACGGTCCAGCCTAAAGAGGTGAGATATTCACGGGTGAAAATCTTCTTGATAGGATTGTAGAGAAAGAAATTCAGCAATGTGAAGACCATGAAGAAATGCAGCAGTACGGAACCCGCGTTATAAACCGAGAGGGCAAGCAAGATTCCGATGGCGATGCGGACGAGTCGCGAGATCCGGATGACCGGCAGCTCCCGACTGAAATAATACATCTGCATGATGCTGTAAATAAAGAAAAAGGCAAACGTCACATCCACGATGTTGCTCAACGAGTAACCGAAAAAGCGTGGGGAGATGAGCAGGAAGAACACCGTGAAAAAGGCGGCCCGCCAGTTGAATGCCCGTAATAGGATCAGCGACAGGTATGCGACCAACAACCATCCGAAAATGGCACTTAAAATATGTCGGAAAGCATACGTGTCTTGGATATTGAAAGTCTTGGTGAAAGAATAGATGAGCAGATCCACGATTTGCGCCTGCGTGTGGGCGTAGGGATGCGCCTTATAAGCGTCTGGATCGTCAATGTGATGGAAGTGGTTGTAAAGAAGTTCTGAATACTCGTTCTGTGCTATTTCACGGTCAGAGATGCCGATCTGGCGGCTCAGCACTAACATACCCACCAATGAAATCACCAACAGTGCCATCCAGAGATACTTGTAGATGTCATCGCGGGTCTTTAATTCAAAAGAAAAAAGACTTTTCTCAATCTTGTACTTGATTTTCGTCTTGTTTGTCTTTGAAAACCGGATTTCCCACACGTTTTCGTCGAAAAGATTGTCATAATAGAGCAACTTGTCCACATGGTTTTTGATGCGGACAAACAATCTTTCCCAGAAATTGGTGGTTTCCTGCTTCATTATGACTTGTTTTGAAAGAATGTCAAAAGTTTTTCGAGATAAAGTACCGATTGAGGTCCCTCGTTGAAGAGGAGGTCGATGACTGAAAGGTTGGGCGTGAATCCGAATTTGTCTTCAAAAACCTGATAATAAGGTGTTTGGAGACGCAATGGATAATCCTCTTTTTTCGCCTGTTTCGGATGGATAAGCAAACGCAGGTCTTGAGGTTCATAAGGGGTGAATTCCTCGGTGGCGCATGCGGTCTTTTCCACCCGCAACAATTTCAAGAGGGTGTTGGTGAGTTGGATGTTGAAGTCGAACAGGAATTCAAAATGCTGTTCGAAGAAAGGTTTCAGGGCATCTTTATAATAAAGATAGAAGGGGGTGTTGTTGTAAGCGGATTCTATGGAACGCCAATGCACGCGCTGCCAAGGGGTGGCATAGTCAATACGCACCTCCTTCACGATCCCCATTCTACCGTCATGAACGGTAGGAATGATGAGATTCAGCACTCCGTTACCGTTCATGATGGTGGTCCTGTTCCGATAGGACTGTTTCTGGTATCGTTCTTCCCGCTCTATTCGTGTTCCGTCTGCCATCAGGAAGGCGAAATACTCAACCGGCGGGAGGTATGCAGTGGAAAGCAGTGGACTTTTCACTCTTAACGGGCAATAATCAGTTTGGATTTATAGTTGCGCTCCGAACCGATAATGTCGATGATATAGAGACCGTTGTCCAGATTGCCGACATTCATCGTGAAGGTGGCATCTGTCGTCACATCCTGCACTTTCACCAATTGTCCCATTGCGTTATAAATGCGACAAACGGCGGTCTCGCTCATGAATTCTCCTTGGATGGTGATTATTCCATCGCTGGTGGGGTTGGGCGCAATCGTGAAAGTGTGGTATTGGTTGTAATCATCAATTCCCACAATAACTTCACCGCCATAAGTCATAGCATCGAGTACAATCGCTCCCGTGTTGTCCGGATCAAGCCAAGGCTGGAGTTTGCGGTTGTTGGCTGTGGCTCCTTTGTTTGTCCAGTGATAGGACATTCTGCCATAGTCGTCGGTTCCCGAGACTTGGTCACAGTAGCTGCTGCCACCGGTCAACGTACCGATGATACGATGTCTGGCATTGAAAAGCGGGGAACCGGAAGAACCTTGTTCTGTGACTCCCTTATTAGGATTTTCTTGCCAATGAACAATGAAGAATCTGTTGGCATAATAACCGGAAGACGGGGCTGAGATGCTGCCCGGGAAACTGGCTTTCTTCCAGTCCCCATGGGGATGGTGGATACCAACGCCGAGAGATGCCGCGCCTGATCTGTCCCAGCCTGCAAATACAATGCTGTCGCGATATAAGGTTCCTAATTCACCAGTGATTCTCAACAACAGAAAGTCGGATAAGCTGTAGATGTCGTCGCTCTCATTTGATCTGGCCACAATTTCACCGTTACGAGCCACACGGGTGGAAATACCGCCGCCACCTTCACACAGATTGGTCTGATAATTGAAATAGAATTTGAAAGTTTGGTCGGAAGCGGCTATACAGTGGTTGGCAGAAAGGACATAAGGGGTCTTGTCCATACGCACGTTGTTGATCATCGAACCAGTGCAAAGGTATGTTCCCCATGCATAGTCATGGTATTCTTCAATATACGCGTATGCTGTCGAAGAGATGAAAACCACAGATTTGACACAATCGTTCCAGGGCACCACTTCAGGACACACGACATTGAGGTGGCAGTCACCGGTGGCATCTCCGTGGGGACCTTTGGGGTCTTTGCTGACGTGCAGAAAATCCCGATAAACATGCATGAATGCTGCTATTTCAAAATCACCTTCGAAAGGTGCGTCTGCTGGCTCATAATATTCCACCACCAATTCATCACCAATGATATTTTCCGTCTCGAATCTTCCAGTAGATTGAACGTCCTTGTTCGTATACGGGCCGAAAACTTGTTCACGGTCAGGACTGTAAATGTACAATTCACCATTGTCAGGGATGTTGAAATGGTCGAAGACAACATAAACCATAAAAGCCCCTTCAGAGGAATATTGGACACGCCAGAGTTTGCCGCCATCGGCCGTTTCGTCTGTACGTCCGGCATTCCGAGGGGAAGCCCCCAGTGAAAAACCAATACCAGCACGATAAAGGTCAGATTTTTCAGTATGTGCAGCATCTTCTTTTAATAAAGCATCCCTGTCCACAGCAGGCATTGTCACCTGGTCAACATTCATGGAAATGTTCTGATGTTTGAAAGAGTAGGGGAGATTCTCGGGTTCTCCTTGTGCAAAAGACAGCATTGCTGCCATGCAAAATACACCTAATAAAGCGATACGTTTTTTCATAAAAAAAGGTTTGTTTTTTGAGGCGGCAAAAGTATAAAAAAAATTGTACTTTTGCAACCGTTTTAAAAAGCAAATATGACAGTAAAAAGAAAAGTGAAATTCGAAGGCGTTCCCTATGAGGGAAACCTTGAGGAGTTGATTATACAGGCCTTGTTGGAAAAGCAGGGCGTGGATATCCATTGCGTGAATTTGAAGAAGATCAACCACGTATATTTTGACTATTTCATAGTCTGCACTGGCACCTCCAAACCGCATGTGGAGACACTTTGCGACTTTGTGCAGGAACAGACGCAACGGGTGGCGGGTGTCAAACCGATGCACGTTGAAGGCTTGGAGAACAAGGAATGGGTGTTGCTCGACTATTTCAACATCCTGGTGCACATTTTCCAACCCGAAGCCCGCGAATACTATCAGCTGGAATCCCTGTGGGGCGACGCTGATGTGCAGAAGTTTTAGGTTCAAGGGTCGAGGGTCAAGGCAAATAGTCAAAGTCAATTAAAGTCAATCGTTAAGAATGCCAGATAATACCAAAAACAACAATAACAGAAAAGGGAACATGCCGGATTTTCTCGGCAAGATGGGTGGCGCAAATGGAAACGGCGACAACAAACGCAAATTCAACTGGTCGTTTTTCTATTTAGCGATTACTCTCGTCTTGGTGGGCATCTATTTTTTCACTTCCAACGAGAGTATCCGCGAAGTCAATGACATGGAGTTCCTTCAAATGGTGAAGAATCAGGATGTCGAGCATGTGGAATATGTCAAGAAGAATTCCCACATCAACGTTTTCTTGAAGAAAGACGCTCTGGAGCATAATTCCACGTATGAGTCTGTGAAGGAAAACACTGTGGGTCCTCAATACTTCTTGGTGGTCACCGACTTGCAAGTGTATAATGAGAATTTGAAAGAGGCCAAGGAGAAGTATGTGAATGAACGAGTTGCTCAAGACAGTTCCTTGGTGGCCAGCGAGATAGCCAAGGAGTATGATTTCCCGATGAAGCAGGATAATACGCAAAGTTGGGGCTTTGAAATCGTGTTCTGGCTGTTGCCGGTATTGTTGATTTTCCTGCTCTATTTCTTCTCGATTCGTTCTATGCGCGGCGGTGGCGGCGGTTTGGGCGGTGCAAGCAGCATCTTCAACATAGGCAAGTCCCGTGCACAAGAGTTCGACGAGAAAAGTGGACAGCTGGTGACGTTCAAGGATGTCGCCGGCCTGGAAGGCGCGAAATTCGAGATCGAGGAGGTCGTCGATTTCCTCAAGAATCCTCAGAAATATACCGTTCTGGGTGGTAAGATTCCCAAAGGCGTGCTGTTGGTAGGCCCTCCGGGTACAGGTAAGACCCTGTTGGCCAAGGCCGTGGCGGGCGAGGCGAAAGTGCCTTTCTTCTCCCTGTCCGGTTCCGACTTCGTGGAGATGTTCGTGGGCGTGGGTGCTTCCCGCGTGCGCGACCTTTTCCGCACAGCCAAGGAGAAAGCCCCCTGCATCATCTTCATCGACGAGATTGACGCCATCGGTCGTGCCCGCGGCAAAGGAGCTCTCTCCAATGCCAACGACGAACGTGAAAGTACGTTGAACCAACTGCTTACGGAAATGGATGGCTTCGGTACCAACGCCGGTGTCATCATCATGGCCGCTACTAACCGTGCCGATATTCTCGACCGTGCATTGCTTCGCGCCGGCCGTTTCGACCGTCAGATTCAGGTGGAATTGCCGAATCTGAACGAGCGTCGCGGCATCTTCGGCGTCCATGTGCGCAACCTCAAACTCGGTCCCGATGTCGATTTGGAGTTCTTCGCTAAACAGACGCCCGGTTTCTCCGGCGCCGATATTGCCAATGTCTGTAACGAGGCCGCTTTGATCGCCGCTCGTCAGAATAAGAAAGCCATTGAAAAAGAGGACTTTTTGGCAGCTGTGGATCGTATTATCGGCGGTCTGGAGCGTCGCGGAAGTGTTATCTCCCCCGACGAGAAGAAGACGATTGCCTATCACGAGTCCGGACATGCGTGCGTGAGCTGGATGCTGCGTTACGCTTCTCCGTTGGTGAAGGTCACGATCGTGCCTCGCGGCAAGGCTTTAGGCGCGGCCTGGTATCTGCCGGAAGAACGCCAACTGACTACCTACGATCAACTTGTGGACGAGATGACCGCTACGTTGGGCGGCCGCGCCGCGGAAGAAGTCTTCTTCGGCAAAATCTCCACCGGAGCACTCAACGACCTTGAGCGCGTGAGCAAGCAGGCTTACGCCATGATTGTCTACTACGGTTTGGATGAAAAGATAGGTAATGTAAGCTACTATGACTCCACCGGTCAGCAGGAATACAGCATGACCAAACCCTACAGTGAAAAAACCGCTCAGGAAATCGATGAACGTGTACACCTGCTTATCGAAAAGTCCTACGCAAGAGCCAAACAGATTCTTACTGATAACTATGACAAAGTGGAGCAACTGGCCAAATTGTTGCTCGAGCGTGAGGTGATTTTCACGGAAGATGTGCAGAACATCCTCGGTGATCGTCCTTTCAAGCAGGAATCTGAAAATACGGAAGCTGCGGAAGCCCCGCAGTCCGAAGACCCCGCTAATTCCACCAACAAAGAAGCAAATGAGCCAGATGGACAATAATTTTATTACAGATAAAGAATATATCCGCGGTGTCATTCGCAAAAGCACCGTTTCGCACGACCATATTCCTGAAGGTCTGCCGTCGAACCAGTTGTTTGCCCCGATGGACAATATACAGGTGCAGTTTTGGCAGAATTTCCAGGCCAACGGCGGCAAGATCCTGCGTTGCCATAATCGCCAGGACCGTATCAAGTACTTGCAGATGTTGGCTCAGGACCAACAGTACAATGTGGTGCTGAACACTCATAACAACCTTTGCGCTGATTTGGAACAGGCTCAGATGAACTATGTCAACTCCGTCTCTGTCAATATGCCGATAGATGCGGTGGTGGCTATGTCGGTCTTCTTGGTGGCGCGTACTGGCAGCATCGGATTCACCCAACCGTTTTCACGTTTCACCTCGATGCGCAATTTGGGCCTTGATGTGATTGTCATTTCCCGTATGAAGGATATTGTCCCCGATATGGAGACGGCTCTGATGCGGAATGCCAAATACACGCAAGGTGCTGCGATGGAGTTCATCACCCCGACAGTCCTGCCCAAAGAGAAAGACAAAGAAATCCGCACCCCGCAGAATCCTAGATACATATTATTGTTGCAAGATGAGCCTCAACCCCAAAACGCGTAACCTGTTCATCAGGACTGCCTCTGGCATTGTCTATGTGGCACTGATGGTCGCGGCGGTTTTCACCCCGTGGGTAGCCGTGCCGTTGGCGTTTTTTTTCGGTTTGGTTGGAATAAGGGAGCTGTACAAAATGTTCGAAACACCAGAACTCAAAGAGTGCTATGGCTTTACGAATATTTCTGGAGGCTTGCTTCTGATATCCTTTTTAGCTACAGCTCAACTGTTCGCTTTTGTTAATGCAATGCCGCACTATCCCGAAGCATCCCAGTTCGGTATGATGCTTCGTCCGACGAATTGTTTGATGCTTGTCCTTGCCTTCATGGGGATTTTCTTGCCTGAACTGCTTAACCGTCACGAGAATCCGGTTTTTAATATCGGTTTAGGACTGTTGTCGCTGGTATGGATTATACTCCCTTTGTGCATCTTGTTTTTTGTTTGGAATGCGAGATCTCCGGAACTGATGTTGGCCTTCCTCATTCTGATTTGGATGTCTGATACCGCAGCATACGTCTTCGGCTCTCTTTTCGGCAAGCATAAATTGGCACCCAACATTTCTCCTGGCAAAACATGGGAGGGCTTCCTTTGTAGCTGTGTGTTTACCGTAGGTCTTGCCATAGGACTTTCGTTTATTCCATTTTTCCAGCAGATAGGAATGCCGTTATGGGGATGGATTGTGTTTGCCCTCATTATCCAAGTGTTTGGCTTGATGGGTGACCTCACCGAATCCCTTTTCAAACGTAAAGCTGGCGTGAAGGACAGCGGCAACATCATTCCCGGTCACGGTGGCGTCCTCGACCGCGTCGATTCCATTCTCTTCGCCACCATCCCAGCCTATTTATTCACCCTGTGCTGCTAACCCCCTTCTCCCAAAACCACACCTTATCCTTTAACCCTTAACTATCTAACCATCTAAGCTTCTAAGCTTCTAACCTCCTAAACCCAAAAAACTTACCCCCTCGACCCTAAACTCCCCAAACAAAAAGAGACGCAATAACCTGCGTCTCTCCTAAACTTCTAAGCTTATAAGCTCTACCTCTGCGTCCTCATCATCTTCACTTCTTTCACAGACCAACGAGTGCCTTCTACGGAGGAATTCTTGTGATAACGAAGAGCGATTCTGAATGGTTGGTCACCGATATTGTCCATAGACAGTCCATTACTCCAGTTGAAATTGATAGGATATTCATTCAGATTGGGAGAGAACGCCGTCCATTCGCTTTCATTGAACTCGCCGCCTGTGTAGGTGGTGGAATAATAGACTTGGTAGTAGGTGGCCAAACTGCCATCCACATTGTTCTGGTGGTCCAGATAGAGTTTGGCACCGTTCAGGTCTCCTAACGACAGCTCAGGTGAAATCAACCAGTCGTCACAATCGACATGGGCGGCATCGTGGAACATGAAGTTGTTGCCGCTGAAGGATTTGAATGACCATCCGCCTTCGTTCGGGTACTGTGACCAGCCGCCCGTGGTGAAGCTGTTTGCGTCAAAGGTGAAGTCAGCCAATACCTCGTCATGGATGATGATAGCCGGTTGGATGTCCTCGACTGTGCGCAGTGTCAGTTGGTATTCAGTGTTGTAGATGCTGAGAATGCCGTACAGACAATATTCTTTGCTTGCATCAATCAGCGTGTTGCGGAAATAAGCGTAGTTGCTGGTACGCACTGATATTTTCGTGCCGTTGAAGGTGATGCTTCTGTCGGTGGTGAAATCGTTGTCCGCCAAAGGCAGACCGTTGTCCGCTGCTTCGAACCTACAGCCGTTGATTTTGACGAGACAATTCACATTTTCTGCAGTAAGGTCTTGTGCGCCGGCAACTTCAATAGGGTGGGCCACCAATGGATGGTTGGGGTCGGGGAGACCGTCCTTGCTGATGTAACGGGAAAGGGCCGTGGGGTGAATGCGGCCCACAGAACCGTCATACACCCAACCGATTTGGAATTTGTTGTGGTAATCGCCCACAATCAGTCCGGCACAGTTCAAGTATATAGTCTGTCCCACAGGATATTCGTTGTACAAACTGGAGCGGTCGATGGCGATTTCGATGCCGCCGGTTTCATCCTGGATGGTGATGTATTTGTAGCAGTTGCCGCCTTCATCGGAGCTGACCACCACCGCTTTCACGATGAAAGTCTCTCCGGCATGACAGATGGAGTCTTGCGCGCCAGCTCCCAACGAGGGATGCATCGCCTTGATGTCGGCAATGGTCTTGTTGGCGGCGGGACCGTTATATTCAGGTACCACAAATTCGGGATCCTCCCAACGGTTGCATCCCACCAGCATTACACAGACTAAAATTGCAAATAATGTTCTATTTTTCATTTTATTACTTTTATCTCTGTTATTGGCCTATTTATATTATTATGGTCAATTAGAATAACTTAATGTTCACTTGCAGGGCTTTTGCTCCGCTGTTATCTGGTATATCCTGTGATTTTAATATCCGATAGATACCATGCCGACTGGGCTGTCTTGATGACGAACATAATCCGGAAGTCGGTGCTGGACAATGTCTCGTCAGGTAGTGCGAAAGTTTCGTTGCTGGAAGAGGTTTGACCGGATGCGGCAGTGAGTGCGAGTGGGGTCCATGTGGTGGTCGTCACATCGCCGGTATAGTTGTTGGTATAGAAACAGAGCATATTGTCAGGGACGAAACCTTGTGTGGCGCGGTGAGTGAAGCTAAAGACGGGGCTGCTGCAGTTGCTCAAGTTTATGGAAGGAGATACGAGGCTAAAGTTTTCGTTTGCGGCCGGGGTGACATAGAAGCCGCTGAAGTTGTTGTTAATCAGTACTTGCCACGGATTGCCTGTACCGCTTTGGGTCCAACCTTCGTTGAAAGCATTGTTGTAGTTGACTGAGAAGATAGTTTGTTGAGTCGGGGGCGTCACAAAATCCTGCAAGTCGCCCAAACCGCTGATGACAATTTGCACCGTGTTGTTATAGCGGGTGAGGATACCCGTGATGTTTCCGGTGCCTGAAGGCAGTGTTTCCGAAGCGAATTTGGCGTAATTGCTGGTTCTCATCGTGATAGTGCTGCCATCCTGCATCTTGATGTCGCGACTGGTGGCACTGCTCAGATTGGAGAAGTTGGCAATGCCGCCTTCCACGAAAGTGGCGCCCTCCAGACGGACCAATCGGTTGTAGTTTGTGGAAGGAATTGCATCCGCCCTTGGAATTGTGGTCATCACAATGGGATTGGGACCTGCCATAGGAGCTCCATCAGGGAAAATGTACAAGTAGGTTTTGAAGGAGGGAATCGGTTGCATACCGCCATTGGCCCAGAAGCCTAACTGTGGCAGTTTCCGGTAATCGCCGAGCACCAGTCCGTCGCATTTCACATACACGCGTTGCCCCACATGGTATTTGTTGTACAGAGCTGTGTTGTTGATTTTGATTTGAATGCCGCCAGTCTCGTCCTCGATATTGATGGTCTTGTAGTTGTTGCCCCATTCGTCGGAGGTGGTTACGATACCGCTGATGATGATGTTGGAACCTATCGGGATGGAGTCGTAGGAATCCACAGAGCCTATCGTGTGCATGGCGAGCAATTCTGCGATGGTGGTGTTGGCCTTGCCGAGGAATGTAGGCATCGGCGCCACATCGGGTTCTGTATCACAGCCTTGCAAGAATGCGGTGGCGAAAACGGCGATGATAATTAAAAGTTTATATTTCATTTCTTCCCAATTTTATTCTACGATTTGTTTTTGTTTGGTAGGGGCGAATAAGGATTCGCTTCTAACAGAGTTTTGTTATTACAAAGTGAAATTGATGCCCAAATAGAAGGTCGTTCCGAATGCGTAGTAGTATTTGTTGGCGTATTTGTTGACATTGTAATCGGTGTAGTCGAAGCGGTATTGCTCCCAAGCGGTGGTCACCAGGTTCTTGTTGTTCAGCAAGTTGGTGATGCTGGCGTTGAAGCCGATGTTGTGGCCTTTCACACGCCAGGATTTGCTCAAGGAAACATCCACCGTGAACTGGCCTTTCATGCGGGTCTGATCGGCGACGAGATGGTAAAGTTCGGAGTTCGCATCCAAGGAACCGCGTGCGGTGGAAGTGCGGCGCTCAGGGTTCAAGTCGCAGTAAATCTTGTCGAAATAATTGACGTTCAGGTTAAACCACCAGAAGTTGTAGTTGAACTTCAATCCTGCGGTGGCGGCCAATTGCGGGGTGCCGGCTATGTGGTAGTTCTTCCAATAGACGATGCGGTCCATCTGGCCGTCGAAATCGGTGCCGTTCTCGGCGTTCATCGTCACGTGCGCACGGTCAGTGTAGCGGTAGTCGCCGAAATTGCCGGCCAGAATCAACGAGAACATGCTTCCCAACTTGATTTCCGTGCCCGCTTCAATACCGATGAAACGCTCGTCTATGCCGGAAATAGCGTAGTTGACCATGCTGGAGAAATCATCGTGGTAGAAGCTGATGAGGCGCGTGGCATCGACGATCTTCGTGGCGTATGCCGTGATGCGCATCTTGATGACCGGATAGTTCATCACATAGGAGAACTCCCCAGAGTAAATTCTTTCAGACTTCAGTCCGCTCACGTATTGGTTGTGAATACGCGGGGAGAGGAATGAATTGAGGATGTTCGGCGCCTTTGTTTCGCTCATGCCGTTTAATATCAGGTAGTTACGTCCGTTGATTTTATACGTGATACCTAATCTTGCACCGTTGTCGGTGTACATTCTCTTTTCAGATGCACCTAAGGATTCATTCTGGAAGCGACCGTTCTGCATGTGTCCTACACGCCAGAATTGCGAGGCGCCGACCTGCAGTCCGAAGAAGAAGTCCCAGTGATTGTAAGTGGCCTTCACCAATCCCCAGATTCTCTCCTCATAGACATGGAAGTCGTAGTTGTAGCCGAAAATGTCGCCTTCCTGCAGCTTTTCGTCCTTGTGCAGCAGGTCATTGTACTGCACGTTCTGGTCTGCGGGGAAGTCGCCTTCCGAGAATTTGTCGACATCCAGCCAGTAGCTGCCGCCCAACAAGTCGTCAATGGTCTTGTAGTTGCGTTGCTTCATGCCGCGGATTTCCGCGCCGGCATAGAGTTTCCAATGATCGTTCATGGACCAGTTGAGATTGGTGCTTCCGCCAATCTGCACATGGTTTATCCGGCGGTTCTCAATCATGTATTGGGCGCGTTTGCCTTGACTGGCCGCCAGTTGGTTGACTTGATAAAGGTTGTCCCAGTTGACTTGGGTGTAGGATTGGTCGTTGTTCTGCCATAAGGCGAGAATGTCGTAATAGGTGGCGGAGGTGTCGCCGTTGTCGATCTGATAGCTCGGCAGGTTACGGTAATAGTCGGGACGCGGGTCGGGAGCATCGTACCAGTTGAGTGACGTGGTGTTGTTGCTTCCGAAAGAGGTGAGCAGGGTGGTCTGCACATGGAGCTTGTTGCTGGCAGGCGTGAAATTATGCGTCAGCAGGATAACAGGCTCACAGACGGTGCGTATGCGTGCGTTGCGTTGCTTGCCGTTGTACCATCCCCAGTTGGCATTGTAGTAGTTGTTGTTGAGCAAGTCGTAGGCTTCCTGCACAGAACTGGATTGCATGCCACGTTGAGTATAGTTGGTGAAGGCGGAAAGATTGAGCCAATGTTCTTGGTTGAGCTTTTTCTCAAGGGCTAAAAAGCCTGCAAAGCTGGTGTAGGATGTGCCTTCCACGTAGGCGAGATTGTTGCCGAATCGAGAGGAAACCGATGCCGTGAACGCCCAACCTTTCTTGGAGAGCCCGGTGCTGTAGGTCAAAATCAGGCGGTTCGTGTAAGTGCGGTCCGCCAAAGAATAGGAGGCCCGCAACTGCTTGCGGAAATTGCTGGCCCGCACGTTGTAGTTGGTGGCCCCACCAATGTCGCCAAAATCAAAAGGAACCTCATTCAGACCGCTGATACTCTCGGGATTGCGGAATATGTGGTTCAGACCGCCCCATTGCGAATAGGTGGCACGACCGGTCACTAAATTGTTCATGTCGAAACCGTTGATGCACACTTCCTGGTATCGGTTGTCATAACCGCGTGGACGGAAATAGGCGATGCTGAAAGCGTATGATGTATTATTGGTGTAGACATCCCGACTGCTGTGCAACAGACTGGGCACGAAATTGCTGCCGCCGCTGATGTCGTCCTCAGTATCCTCGTCCATCTGATACATGCTTTCACGATCCTCGCTGATCTCGCTCGTCTGCTCCTCTTTTTTGTCTTTCTTATCCTTTTTCTTCCTTCCTTGGTCGTCCTGCGAGAAAGCATAAGAACATGTAAACAGTACTAAAATACTCAATAGTAATAATTTACGCATACAACTTGATATTGGTAAATGATTATTCAAATAAAGGGCAAATGTATAAAATTTGCCTGTATTTTTTGCGGATGTTCATAATTTCACCTTGTTTGTGAATAAGTTTTATTTATGAAATTATGCAAGGCAATCCAACCGAGTTTTAAGAAAATTTTTATATTTTTGCGGATTACATTGGATAATTATAAATATTTGACAATCAAGTAGATAAAGATGATTTTTGTAAAATTATATAGATATTTCCAACAACATAAAATATTATTATACACCCTGCTGGTGCTTTCCAGCGCCGTGTTCGTTTTCTATGGACTGAAGCTGCACTTTGAGGAGGACCTCTCCCAGCTTCTTCCCGCTTCCGAATCCAATGACAGCGGATTGGTCTTCGGCAACCTGAAAGTCAAGGACAAGATTTTCATGCAGATGACGGGTGCGGAACCCGAGGTTATGGCCGGTTATGTGGATGAGCTGATGGACTCCATCCTGGTTCAGGAGGAAGACATCGCGAACACCCTGTACAAGGTGGATGCCGGTCTGGCTATCAGTGCTTTGGACTATGCGCTCATGCATGTTCCTTCTTTTGTGGACACTTCCCTTTACGCCAGCTTCGACTCGGCCATCGCGCACGCAGACGAGACCATGGCGCACAATCAGGAGCTGATTATGAACGATGAAACCGGTGGTGTCACCCAAATGGTGACCACCGACCCGCTGAATCTGCGCAGTTGCCTGCTGCCCGACATGGCCACAGGCTTGGGTTTCACCATCATCAATGAACACCTTTTCTGCCACGACAGTACTGTGGCTTTGATGTTCTTGTCCCCTCAGTTCCAGTCTTTTGACTCTCATTCAGGAGCCCGACTGATGAAACACATCAACCATTGTGTGCAGCAGTTCACCAAAGCTCATCCCGATGTGCAGGTCTATATGCACGGGGCGCCGGTGCGCTCGGGCGACAACTCCCGCATCATGAAGCGAGACATATTCCTCACCATCGCCATTTCGCTTTTCTTGATACTTTTGGGACTGTGTGTCAGTTTCAAGAGCGGAAATGTCATATGGCAGAACCTGCTGCCTGTGACCTACGGCACCTTTTTCGCATTGGCATGTATGTATTGGATCAAGGGAAGCATGTCGCTTATGGCTATGGGTATCGGCACGGTGGTGCTCGGCACGGCCATCAGCTACTGTCTGCATGTGCTTGTACATCTGCGTTTTGTAGGTGAGGTGGAGAAAATGTTGGCCGACGAGGCTGTCCCGGTATGTCTCGGTTGTCTCACCACCATTGGTGCGTTTCTCGGTCTGATGTTCACGCAAAGCGAATTGCTCAAGGATTTCGGACTTTTTGCAACCTTTGCGTTGATCGGCAATACGTTTTTCGCTCTCGTGTTTCTCCCTCATTTCCTGCGCGATGGTCACGTGCGGCGTACGAAGAAGATTTTCAAGACGATAGACAAAATCAACAGTTTCCCGTACGACCGCAATCCGCTCGTAATTGGATCGTTGGTGGTGCTCATCCTCATAGGTTTTGTCATGTCCCCGAAAGTGGAGTTCGACAATAATTTGAAGCATATCGGCTACGAAAGCGACAACCTCCATAAGTCGGAGGCGTTGTATGCCGAGAAGTGCATTGGAGGCGACTTGCAGCGCTATTACGCGGTGAACGCTCCCGATTTGGATGCCGCTTTGGATGACAACGACAGGCTTGCTTCTCTGCTGGATTCTTTACAAAAGAGCGGAGATATAACAGAATATGTGCCGGTGGTCTCCGTCATGTTCCGTTCTGAGCGGGTGCAGGAACAGCGGATTGCTGCGTGGCGTTCGTACTGGACTCCTGAAAAGCTCGCCGAAGCGGAAGCTGCCATTCGTGCCGCCGCAATCGACCACGAATTGGATCCCTCCATCTTTGCCCCGTTCCATGCATTGGTCGAAGCGGATTATGAGCCCGGCAATCTCTATGAAGAGGGTTTCATTCCCAATGGTTTGATTTGCAATTTTATTGAAGAAAGCGATGGCAAATTTCTGATTTTCAATTCAGTGAAGATGCCGGAAGCGAATAAACAGAAAATCGATGACTGTGTGGCTGCTATGCCCCATGCTGTCGTGGTGGATCCGTTCTATTATACAGGGAATATGATTACCCTCATTCATACGGACTTCAGCACCACGCTGTGGATTTCGTCCCTTTTTGTGCTGGTTGTGCTGCTGATTGCCTTCCGCGACCCGCTGATCGCACTGCTTGCCTTCTCGCCCATGTTCATCAGTTGGTATGTGGTACAGGGATGGATGGCCATTTTCCATCTGCCGTTCAATTTGATTAACATCGTGATTTCCACTTTCATTTTCGGTATCGGTGTGGACTATAGCATTTTTGTGATGAAAGGTTTGCTGTCTGAGGTGAAGAACGATGATTCTAGCTTGCTGGATTACCACAAAGTGGCGGTCTTCTTCTCGGCATTTGTATTGATTGTCGTGGTGGTGTCCATGCTCTTCGCGACACATCCAGTGCTTAAGTCCATCGGTGTCTGCACATTGATAGGCATGCTTTCCACCATCTTGATTACCTATTCGTTGCAGCCGTTGTTCTTCCGTCTGCTGGTGAAAATCCCGGCTGTGCGGAAGCGCCTCCGCATGTAAGGATCTGACAAAAAAAATAAGCTCGCGTTTTTGCGAGCTTTTTTGTAAAAGAAAAGTCTGAATTCGGTTTATTGTTCGCCGTTGGCGGGCCATGGGTTGGTTTCGATGCCGGCCATGCGCACCATAGCATCGTGCGCTTCTTGGCAAACGCGGTCAAGTTCCTCCTTGCGGTTCTTGGACTTGTCGAAAAAGATAGGTTCTCCGACATGGAGGGTGACGCAAGGGGAGTTTTTCTTCCCGAAGAGGCGGTAAATCCCCTTTCTTTCCCGATAGGTATAGACGTTGGGGATGATGGGACGGTCGTATTTGTAGGCCATCGAGAACGCGCCGCGCTTGAACGGGCGGATGGGCGTGTACATGTTCCATCTGACGGTTTCAGGGAATATGATGAACCATAATTTTCTGCGATCAAATTCATCGAAAGCCTCGTTGAACTTGCGGATGCCTTCGCGGGTTTCGGGAAGGGGAACGCCGCCGGCTTGCCACAGAATCCACCAGCCGTGCCCGTTGAAGTGCTTGGCAAACATCGGGATGCGCACCTGCTTGAAGCGCTGCCATGCAGAGTTAACGCCAAGGGCGTCGAACACAAACACATGGTTGCATATACACATGGCACCCTTGTCGGCCAATTCCTTCTTGTATTTGCGGATAATATCCTTGCCTTCGATTTTTAGTCCATAATGGCAGCGGTTGTGAATAGCTATCATAAACCATTTCACAAAAAAACCGGCTATACAGTTCAGCTTGAAGCGCCAGGAATCGTCCAGATAGGGGTAGGTTTCGTCGAATTGGAACCTTCCTTTGGCGGAATCCTCCACTTCCACTTTGAGTAGACGTTTGTAAGGATCGTCGGTAGGGTAGTCGATGCCGATGTCGGGGATATAGACCCCGTCTTTCACTTTGAAGGTACCGTATTCCATGAGAGGCTATTTTTTAACGATATTGCTCAGCTTGTAGGTGGTCACCGTGCCGTTGAACTCTTCAAGCACCATTTCCACAGGGAGATTGTCGGATTTCCGAGCGGTGACGATGATTTTGGAGTAACCACGCGGCGCCTGTTTTTTGGCCGTAATGGTGACAACTTTGTTGTTGCCTTTTTCCGTTATGGTGATGTCCGCGTTGTTGTCGGTTGCCGCCTGTTTCCAGTTGCCGTGGATGCAGTTCAGGAGCGTGTTGCGGTAGTTGCGCATGGCCGTGTTCTTCTCCGTGTCCATCACGGATTTCTTGCCACGGAGGTTCATCTTGATGGACTTGCCGTCGATGATGAAGTAGTCGCCCGCGGGCTTTGTGTAGTTCATCTCCATTTTGTCCTTGCCCACTAATTTCAGTGTGCCTTCCGATTCGAGGGTTTTGCCGGAAGCTTTGATGAAAGTGCTCTGTTTGAATTGACATTCAACGTTTTGTGCCGACGCGATAAAGCCAGCCAGCATCAGACATACAAACAATAAATTTCTCATATTTCTTTAAAATTTATCCCTATTTCAAAAACGGCGGCAAAAATACATAAAATTTCATTGTGGAGACGCGAAAGAATCGGCTACTGTGCAAGGGTACAAGACGCAACGAAATGTGATTTTATTTCGACACACGTTGAAACGCCATGCCGACGCTTCTTGCACCGTCGCCGTCGGTGTCTTCTCTGTCGCCGACCATCAGGCATTCAGAGGGCTGCATACCCATCTCTTGACAAATCTTCTCGAAAGACTCTTTGCAGGGCTTCAGTCCGCCGAGGGCAGGCGCTTCAAAAAGATAATCCGCCCAATCAAGGTTGAAACCGATGGCCTTCAGTTTTTCGCGCACACAGCCGTAGTCGGAAAACACGACCACTTCCTGGCCGTTGGCACGCGATTCCAAGACTTTCTTCTCCACCCACGGAGCCATCCGATAATGCTTCCGCAAGATACGCACCATGTCGGGCATGTAGACTTCGAAGTACCACCTCCGGGCTTGTTCGGGATTTGCAAAAAGATCGAAAAAGGCT
>Ga0310690_10003812_pt1 | contig 22104 bp, 36 predicted proteins | sample AusTroGonzalo_MG_2_FD_207661 | JGI IMG/M metagenome (GOLD analysis project Ga0310690, IMG submission 207661) | Bovine rumen microbial communities from tropical cattle in Woodstock, Queensland, Australia - Gonzalo_04 (v2) (version 2) | ecosystem: Host-associated > Mammals > Digestive system >... | reverse complement strand
TGAGGTCGGCAAGGAAGCCGTAAAGAGACTGAGAGAGAAATCACCTGTTAACGAAAAAGGCAAGCACTCAGGGAGATACAGAAAAGGATGGGTTTACGAAAGCGGAAAGACCACATACAACAATCAGAAGAAGATTAAAGGAGTGGTCAGGAATAAAACAGATCCCCAGCTCACTCACATTCTCGAATATGGACATCCTCTCATCAGAAATGGGAAGAAGGTCGGAGAAGTATATCCCAAAGAGCATATTGGTCCCGTAGCTATATGGTGTGCTGACCAAATTGATAAAAGATTAGAAAAAAAATTAGGAGGAAACTGATATGAGTGCAAACAAGGTAAAGTTTGGATTGAAGAATGTTCACTATGCACTCGTCACAGAGACAGTCGCAACAGACGGCTCTGGAGCAATCACATCTACTTATGGTTCGCTCAAGGCTCTTGCCGGAGCGGTATCACTCAGCCTGAGTTCGAGTGCTTCCAAGAGCGTATTCAGAGCAGATAACTCTGACTACTATGTCTCTTATGGTGAGGGCGGTTACGAAGGTGACCTCGAAGTAGCGAGAGTCAATGAGGACTTCTTGAAGGATGTTCTCGGTTATCAGGAAGATGATGACAAGATTCTCGTTGAAGCTGGTTCTGCTTTCAAGACCGTGAACTACTTTGCTCTCGTCTTTGAGTTCGATGGTGACCAGCAGGCAACAAAGCACTGCCTCTACAAGTGCAGTGCATCTCGCCCTGACATCGCTTCACAGACCACAGGCGAGAACGGTTCAACAGATCCGCAGACTGAGACTCTCACGATCACTGCCATTCCGAGAGCTGACAATGACAAGTACATCCACTTGCAGACTCAGGACTCGACCACAACGGCAGTCATCGAGGCTTGGTACAGTGCGGTACCTGTTCCTACATTCACACCTTAATCAGAAGGGTATATACAGGCACTTGGGGAGGCTCTACGGAGTCTCCCCTTTTTACTAATAAAGGGAGAAAAGCAAATGGAAAAGACTATCGTTTTGGACAACAAGAACATAAGACTCAGGAGTTCTGCGGTCACGAATATATGGTACAAGAGAGCCTTCGGTGAGGACTTGCTCGTACAGTTGACGGCTTATGCCAAGAACTACAAAGAACTTCAGTCTTTACAGAAGAAGATCACCGAACTGAAAGAGGATAGCACCAAGAGCAAGGAAGAGATTCTCCAAGAGATGAACAATCTCATGGCGAGCGAAGCCTTCATAACCTCGAACAAGTTCAAGGACACGACTCTGCCTCAGATGGCATACATCATGTACTTGGAAGCCAACGAGCCGAAGGAGACAGTGTTCCACAAGCTGAACAGAGACGAGTTCGAACTGTGGCTCTGCTCTATGGATCAGGATGAACTCTTCGCCCTGAGCGGTGAGGTCATGGACTTGTGGCAGAGCGGTGCTAAGACTCATTCCAAGATAAAAAACTGAAGAAGCCGACTGACCGAGAGTACAACACGGCAGTGTACTTTCTCCGATGCAAGCAGATGGGACTGACGGAGTCAGAACTTGTTTACATGGAATACGGAGAAGTCACTGACCTGATGGTCGAGTCGGCAAATGACCACGAAAAATATGACTATTTGGCTACGCAAGCCGACATGGATAATGCGTTCCATTAGTCACGGAAAATAGGAGGCAGATATGGCTAACAAGGTCTTGGGTATTACCGTTGACATTGAAGGTAAGACAAGCGGACTGACTAAATCACTCCAAGAGGCGAACAGTTCCATCAACAAGACTACTTCTGCTCTCAAGGATGTTGACAAGGCTCTTCAGCTCGATCCGACTAATGTCGAACTGCTCGCACAGAAGGAACAGTTGCTCGCAAAGCAGATTGAGCAGACCAGCGAGAAGCTGGAGATAATGAAACAGGTAGCCGAAGATGCCAACGATGCACTCGCAAGAGGTGACATCTCTCAGGAGCAGTATGCTTCATTACAGGCAGAAATAGTAAAGACCGAGTCTGCTCTGAGCGGTCTTGAGTCTGAGGCAGAAGGAAGTTCCGATGCTCTCGAAGAGACAGGCGATGAGGCAGAAGAAGCCGGATTTGATATGGAGGCTTTCGGTGAAGCAGCCGAGGCAGCCGGAGAGGTGGCGGTAGCTGCCTTCGAAGCGGTTGTAGTCGCTGCTGCTGCCGTAGGTGCTGCCGTAATCGGAGCGATGGCAGAAGCTGGCTCTGCTCTCGTCAATGCCACGATGAACACATCCCAGCTCGCAGATGAACTCCTGACTCTTGAAAAGACCACAGGACTGTCAACGGACACCTTGCAAGAGCTGAACTATGCCTCCGAACTATTGGATGTCTCCACATCAACAGTCACAGGCTCCATAACGAAACTTGAGAAGCAGATGGGAAGTGCAGCCGATGGCTCATCTTCCGCAGCCGAGAAGTTCGAGGAGTTAGGCATCGCATATCTCGATTCTGAAGGCTATATGAGAGATGCAGAGGATGTCTTTTGGGATGCCATAGATGCTCTCGGTCAGATGGATAACGAGACTGAGCGAGATGCGGCTGCTATGGAACTCTTCGGCAAGTCTGCCAAAGAACTCAATCCGCTCATCGAAGCTGGTTCTGATGCCTTCGCAAGTCTCGCAGAAGAGGCTCACGAGGTCGGCTATGTCATGGATGGTGAGACCTTAGATGCTTTCGGTGCATTGGATGACAATATGCAGAGGCTCGACAGTATCACTGATGCGGTCTCCAATTCGATGGGACAGGTATTGCTTCCCATCCTCACAGACCTGAGCGGTGATGCCGTTGACTTGCTTGGTGACTTCTCAGGAGCCTTAGCCGGAGCCGGAGGAGACATAGATCAGATAGCTGGCATAATCGAGCAGTTCGCTCCTCGTGCGGTTGCTCTGATTGAAGCTAATCTCCCGAAGATCATCTCGGTAGTGGAACAGGTATTCAATTCTCTGCTTCCTGTAGTGTCTGCCATCGCACCTCAGCTCCTCATTTTGGCTGGTCAGATAATCGAGCAGTTGGCAATCTCAATCTCCGAGAACGCAGACTCATTCATATCTGCTTTTAGTTCGCTCTTTGAGTCTTTGGTCAATTCAGCGATAACTCTATTGCCTGTCCTGATTCCGCTCGCCATCGACCTCATAAGCACTTTGGTCAGTGCCTTGATTGAGAACGCTCCTATGCTCCTTGAGGCTGCTTTGGGACTCATCATGACTCTGTGTGACCAATTCCTCACACCTGAGAATATCGTAGCCTTGACCAATGCCACTATACAGATAATCACCACATTACTGAGCGGTCTCACAACGGCTCTCCCGATTCTCATTCCGGCTGCTCTCAATGCCATCATGGCTCTTGTAGAGACACTCCTGAGCGGAGACTCGCTGAGTCAGATTATAGGTGCTGCTTTGACTCTCATCACGACTTTGGCAAGTTCGCTCATCACATATCTTCCTGAGCTGATAGGTCGTTTGCCTGAGATCATCTTGGGCATCGTGGAATATCTCTGCGGTGACGGACTGAGTCAGATTATCGAGGCTGGTTTCACGCTCATCACGGCTCTCATCACGAACCTTCCTGACATCATAGTAGCCATTGTAGGCGGTCTCATAGAGCTGGTCGCTGGCATGGTGGACTATCTCATCAACGGAGGAGCAGAGGACTTGCTCGAAGCCGGACAGACGATGTTTGACGGCATCATCAATGCAGCTAAGGAATGGGGAGGTGACATGATACAGAAGTTCATTGACGGTATCATGGCGATGTGGGAATCGCTCAAATCTACTCTCAATTCCGTAGGGGAGCTGGTCAAGTCTATCTTAGGCTTCTCAGTGCCGGAGGAGGGACCGTTACACGAGTGGGCATACAAGAATCCTGGAGAGGATATGCTGAAGCTATACTCGGAGGGTATCGAAAGAGGTATGACCGACTTCGAGAACACTCTCTACTCTACGGCTAATGCCATCAACAAAGACCTGACAGGCTTTGATATGAACGGCAATATCATGGTAAACAGAACGAGTGATATTAGTTCTGCGGTGGAGTCATTCGGGCAGTATTTCAATGCTCAGGCTAATGGCACTATCGTCATCCCTGTCTATCTCGGAAATGAACATATAGACACGCTCGTAGTCGATGCACTCGACAGATATAACTATGTCTCAGGAGGTCATTGATGTTAGGTAATTACTTGAAGTTCAACGGAGTGGAGTTCCCCAATCCCATCACTCCGTCTATGTCATCAAAGACATTGGAAAATGTCTCCACGAGTGAAGCCGGAACTGACCTTGTATGTGTTATCAGACCATCTAAGAAGTCTTGGTCATTCAGTTTCAATCTCAGCTCCTTAAAGCGAGATGCTCTCAAGGAACTGTGCAAGGCAGAATCGACCATCATGAACTATATGGGCGATAACTACACTGTCAGGATCAGAGACTATTCGGAGAAGCTGGTTCAAGGCTCGGAGTGGGTAAGTACCTCCGAAGGCTTGTATCAGGTTTCAGTAAAAGTAACGGAGTTCTAAAATGTATCAGGTATCAGATGCTTACAAACTAAAGATGATGGATCAGGTGCAGACTCACCGATTAAAAGGCACTCTTGATACCACTATCAATTTCACCGACAGTGATGTCATCGGAGTATCGTATAGCAATCAGTGTTCCGAGAAGAAGGTCAATGTAGGCTCTGTCTTTATCGGAACTCTGAAGCTGACCTTCTTGCACGACTATCTCAACAGAGGAAGCTACTTTGGGAAGATAATCACCATCTCAGCCGGTCTCCTCTTGGGGTATGACGAGAACGAAGATCCCATTTGGGAAGATATTCCTATCGGTGTTTTCTACATCGCAGATGCGGTTTATCGAGCTGAGGGTATGGTGGACATCACTGCTTATGATTGCCTGTCTAAGATGGACAAGACATGGCAATCGACACAGGCAACAGGCACAATATACTCATTTTGTAAGTATATCGAGACGATGACTCATACCACCTTTGGAATGACCGAAGAGGAATGTGAGGCACTCCCAAACGGCAATCAGAGTATCATCCCTTATGTCGATAATGAGATTAACACATACAGAGACCTTCTGTGTGCGATTGCTCAGTTTGCCGGAGGCTTTGCAACGGCTGAGAGAGATGGTTCTTGGGTAATCAGGAACTTCAAGACCACTCAGTCGGTCACTGTTCCTAAGAATCGAAGGATGCAGCGAGCATCGTACAGTGATTATAAGACCTTCTTTGACGGCATCGCATACACAGACTGTGCAAGCGGTGAGGAGAGAGTCTTGGGACCGGCTACGGCTTCCATCGTGGAACTCGGTCCCAATCCGTTTATGCAATACGGCACAGTCACGACCAAGACTCAGAGGTGTGCGAACATCCTCAATGCGGTAGCATTGATACGATATACACCATTCAATGTCAGTGTGCTTCCTGCGTTCATCGCTATGGACATGGGCGATGTAGTCAGATTCATTGATGACTACACAGGAGGCTACACTCAGGGAGCGGTGATGAGTCTGACTTGGACTTATAACAAGTCGGTTCAGTTGCAGTGCTTCGGAGAAAATCCGAACCTCGCCACAGTTCAGTCACAGTCGAGGAAGAGTATATCGAGCCTGAGACAGACTACGGCTCAGAACGAGATATCCTACTTCCACTATACGAACCTTGAGGATATTCGGTTCGGTTCGGAGGTCGAGACCTTAGTGGCGAGGCTGAGATTTATCTCGACTCAGACTACTACGGTCAAGATTTTCCACGAGTTCCTGATGGATATGGTGGCTAATCTTTCGAAGGACTGCTCGTATGAGGTCAAATACTATCTTGACGGTGATCCTGTGTCCTACGGTCCCTATGAGAGACTAAAGGCTTACGGTGCATCGAATGGGAATACTGACCTGAGCATCACGAGGGACTTCTTCTATATCATTCAGAATGTTGTCCCGAATATAAACCACCTGTGGGAAGTCAAGATAATCACTCACAATATCACTTCGACAGAGATAGATGCCAACAATCTCCATGTCACTCTCGAAGGACAGAGGATGTATGCAGATAATCTCGCTGGCATCATGGAACTCGGAGACAATATCAACCTCATCGACATCGGAGGCTTTGCTCTCATCGGTATGGAGGATGAGGTCACATTCATCACCAATCCTGTTTATGATTACCTCCTCGCTGAGAACGGAGACAATCTCTGCACTGAGACAGGTGACAAGTTCATTCTTGATTAAAAGGAGACAAAGATATGGCAGACAAAAAAATATCAGAACTGACATCGGCTTCATCGGTCACGGGCAGTGCGGTGTTTCCTCTCGTTCAGTCAGGTGTCACCTACAAGGGAAGCGCTGACCAGATAGGCGAGCAGATAGCCACAAATCAGGACTTCTCAGGACTGAACACAACATCAAAGAAGGTGATAGGTGCTATCAATGAGGTCTTGTCAGGCTCAAACAAGCCTATCCTCACGGAGATCGACACGCCCGCCGCCACAATGTCATTCGCAGACGGTGGCGATAACATTCCTGTCAACAAGCTGTTGGTTGCGGTCACGGCACAACAGGCAGGCTCAGGTACGCCATCACCGAGCAATCCGAGAGCAATTAGTGGTTGGAGTTCTGCCAACATCTCCGTATCAGACGGAGTGACGCCAACCACAGTCACAATTCCTTTCGGTGATACATACTATGGCGGTTTGCTTGATGTCGTGAACGGCAAGTTGACGGTGACACATCAAATGGAGATTTTTAATGGTGATGTGTCTGAAGGCTGGACTTTAGCTTCAGATGGCACCGTCAACAGAAGATTTGTTTTGTATGGAATTTCGAGCATTAAATCGGGAACTTATAATCAGGCAATAACTAATTATCTTTCGTGGGTAACAGGTACATCTTTTGATTGGGGTACATTTACACTTGGAGAGTCAACCACTTATGGTTTTTATATTGTTGTTCACGATAAATCAAGCAATTTTGCAGATTTGGCAACATTCAAAACATATTTGTCAAACAACAATTTGCAATTATTGACACAAATGTCAACACCTATTGAAATCACCTTGACACCGACACAGATAGCAACACTCTCAGGCTTGAACAATATCTATGCTGATTGTGGTGATATTCAGTTGTTGGAGTATTTCAACGAGAACGCAGACGATTTGGCAAAGCTGATTAGGGCGATGACATAAGGAGGGCGGTATGAGAGACAAGATAAAGACCGTTCCATTCGGTTCAGTGAAGTTCCCTGAGCTGAAAGGTCACATGAAGATGACCTTGACCGACATCCACACAGGGAAGGAGAGAGTCTATGAAGCGGACAATGTCATCACCGATGCGGTGAAGGATATTTTCGCCAATAACTATCTTGGTATGGTGGACTATTCAAAGTTATGGGGAAGTGATGGTCTGTGGAAAACTTGGTTCGGAGGTATCATGTGCTATAACCAGCAACACTCCAATCTTGATACCGATGACTACTTCATGCCTGATGCCTCGGACAATGCGGTCATCGCTCATGCCGGACAGACGGCAGTCGATCCTGACCACGATGATGACCTCACCAGAGGCAATCCTGTGGCATCATCCTACGAAGAGGATGAGAATATGCACAAGGTGGTCTTTGAATGGGGACCGACACGAGGCAACGGCATCATCAGAGCCGTATCACTCACACACTCTGACACAGGCTCATACGGAAACGGAATGAGCAGTTATCACTTCAAGAACTCCTTTGTCCCTTTGGCAAGTATCAAGTCATCAGACCTAACGGATATAACCGTTCTGCCTTATGCGAGTGCAAAGAATAACCTCATCGCCATGTATGACGATAATCACGGTATAGGCTATGTCATCGGAGACGATGGCGAGTATGGAGCGACAGTTCTGAGTGATTCGATGTTCGAAACAGACAAGCTGACAATCTTCGTCAGAAGGCTTCCGTACCTCAAAGCTGGTCTCTTCGAGACACTGTCTGCAAGGACAAGCTACGAGAGGCGGTTCGTAGCCGAACTTCCGTTCAATCTGTACTCAATGCCTTCTTACTACTTCGATCCTGAGAACAAGTACCTGTGGATATTCAGCAATATCAACGGACTTGTAGATTGGGGAGGCTCAAATTGGAGCATCGTAGCCAATAATAACTACTCCAAGTCTCAGATGAAGTATGCGGTTATTGATTGCAGTGAGGACAGTGAAGGCTCTATCGTTGACTCAGGTGTACTCACAGGTGCAAATGATGACCTGTCTCCTTCGGGCATAGCCAAATACAGAGGAGCATCCTTCCAAAAGTTCATCGGTGATGATTTTCATGGCATAGCCGTTGATGATACCTATATCTATCTGCCGACATCGTCAGACACTCCTGACTATGGTGACTTCTCGCAGAGGCACAAGTGGAAGCACAACGGCTTCCGCATGATTAACAAGAGTACAGGAGTCGATGAGGGAGGTATCACCTTTGAAGAGGCAAAGGATAACTGTACTTCACCGATAGTCTGTGGAAATCTCCTCGTTGAGAATAACCGAGTCTGTAACGGCTCTGTTGGCTATACTTGCTCAGGCTTGTTCCCTGAGACATATAACGAACACGAGAAGGACTACATCGTCAGGGCATATCAGGAGATAAACAAGGCTTCAACAGTAGTGATCCCTGTCGTGCATTATCAGAACTACGACACTCCTCAATATCTCAGTACGACTTATCCGAGATTTGTCATCGCCAATAAGCTGGTCAATACTTCCAAGCTGAATGTCAATCCGGCAAAGGAGAAAAGTGCATCTGAAACGATGCGTATTGAATATACGATAACAGAGACAGGAGCGTGATTTTATGAATCAGACACTCGCTGGAATCATCACTGCACTTGTCTCAGGCTTGTGCGTAGCCATTCCGACAATAGTCGCAACAGTTACGAGCAACACGGCTCACGACAAGGTCATTGATGAACGAATGAAGTTTATGAGTGAGCAGATAAAAGACCTCTCAGCCAAAGTTGAGAAGCATAACGAGTTCAATGACCGACTCATCATAGTCGAGCAGTCGGTCAAGTCTGCTCACAAGAGGCTCGACATGATAGCGAAAGGAGAAGATAGAAATGAGTAACAAGGTATATGACACTCTGAAATGGATAGCCACAGTCGGACTTCCGGCACTCACGGCACTTTGGCTCACTGTCGGTCAGATTTGGCAGATTCCGTACACCGAGGCTATCGGTGCAACGATGGCAGCCATCACGACCTTTGCCTGTGCTTTGCTCGGCATCAGCTCCATCAGGTATCAGCTCAACAAGAAGGGCGGTGACTCGAATGGGTAGCATCAGAAGGACAAGAGTCATCGAACTCTGCAAGAAGTACGCTGACGAAGGCTATCACGAAGAAGGGAATAACAGAACCATCTTCGGAGCCTTGTGCGATTCCGTAGGATATTTCGCTCCTCAGTACAAGAACGGAGAACAGTGGTGTCATACCTTTGTCGATGCCATCTTCATGATGGCTTCCGACAGTGAGGATGACGAAAGCAAGAAGTATGATGCTCAGAACTATCTCGGTGAGCAGCCTTCCTATAACAATCTCTCGTGCGGTTGCACTTATGGTGCCGGATATTTTCGAGACATCGGTCACTTTTATGACATCACTGATGCCTATGTGGGCGATGTAATCTACTTCGGTGATCGTGGTCACGAGAGCCATGTCGGTCTCATCATCGACCTTGTATACGATAGCAACGGCAACATCACGACCATATACACTGTTGAAGGCAACAAGTCTGATGCGGTCAGATATGGCGAGTATTCCGTCAATAGCACATATATCTCAGGTGTAGGCAAGGCAACATTCTTTGACTACTACGATGACCTCGAAGAGCCTGTTCCCGATCCTGAGCCTGTCCCTGTTCCCACAGAGAAGGTCACACTGGAGCTGGATGTCCTGTCTCGTGGTTCAACAGGCGGTCAGGTCAATACTCTGAAAGCACTGCTCAATCAGTTCGGCTTCTCGGATGACCTTCCGCTCGATGGTGACTTCGACTATGACACGGAAGTGGCAGTCAATCACTACAAGGTGAACTACGGACTCAATCCTGACGGCATCGTTGACGAGGAGACATGGAAGCTCCTCCTGTTATAACCAAGACTACGGTCTTGCTTTTCCCTTTTGGCTCTGGCATCGGTTCCGGTGTCAGGGCTTTTAGGCTGAATCAGACTGCTGTACATATTAGAATCTCCAAAAGAAAAACCCTCTGACTTCGGTCGGAGGGCTTTTCTATTGGTGAATAATATCTGCTCGTATCGGTGTCCTGATTATAGCATTCCTGGTGCCAAAAATGGTGCCACTTTGTCCTTGAGCGGTGTACAAACCTGTTTACAAGGTATGAAAAGTCCATGAAAACAGGGATAATTGGGTACAGGTACACAGACAGGAACGAGTTCAAGTCCCGTATGCTCCACCATATATCATTGAGACTCACGGTTCTTTGGTGCCATTTTGGTGCCAAACGTGAGATCGATGATCTGAGCAGCTTCTGCCTGCTCACCTGTTAAGATGTGGCCATACGTGCCGAAAGAGTCGAACGAGACACTGTGGCCGACGATGTCCTTCACCATCTGCTCCGGCATGACGTTCTTCATCATGGAGACGAAAGTGTGTCTCAGACTGTACACGGTGCCTGGCAGATTCCTCTCGGCTTTCAGCTTCGCCCAGTGTTTTCTCATTCCGTTCTGCTTGCCCTGTGAGCCGTCAGGTGAGCAGAATATCCAGTCCGTGTGAAGATTGTATTCCTCGTTCCGTCTGATCGTCTGTCGGAGGATGCCCGATGCAAGCTCACCTATTGGTACTATTCGCTTGGCGTTCTTGTTCTTCAGATTGGTGATATGGCCTCTCGCATTGATACCGCGCTCGATGGAGACCGTGGCACCGTGGAGATCTGACACCTTGAGACCGAGGGCCTCCGACGGCCTCATGCCTGTCATCAAGAGGAAAGTGAAGAGGCTGTGATACCAGAGCTCCGACGGCTCCAGGAGCTTCTTGACATCCTCGGCCTGCAATATTTCCTTCTCCTGCTTGGAACGTCCCTTCGGGATGTATAACGTGCCTCTCGGCAGCTCGCACTGATAATCTTCATATCCGAACCTGATGATCGACATGATTATCGCTCGGAGGTTTTTGAGTGTCTTCTCGGAGAGTGGCCTGTTTTGCCCTCTGGCTTCGTTTATGAGGCTTTGCCAATCCCTGAGTGTCATTTTACATATCTTCTTATGACCGCACACAGGGACCACGTACAGGCGCGTATAGCACTCATACTGTTCATAGGATGGAGAATCTTCTCCACACCTTGCCTTCACGTCTTCGAGATATTCCTTCACGACCTGTTTGACGGTCTTCTCTCCGCTCGCTTCACCATAGTACCAGGCATCGTACTTCTTCTGGCACTCTTTCCGTCCCTTGATGCCGGGAATGGAAGAGGAGAAGCTGTACCGCTTCCCGTCCTTCCGTGCCTGGATCCGCCATCTTACACCGTCCCATCTTGGAGTATTCATGTGTTGTCTCCTCTCTGTGACTTTAAGAACTTGATGTAGTTCATGACCTGTTCCTGTTCCTTAGTATTGAGCTGCTCGTATTCAACGAGTATCTCAGGTAAATCTTCGCTGCCTTCTCCATCGTCATAGGTGTTGACACTGATCGTGAAGGGGAGAACTGCTTCCATAGGCACATCATATCCCATTAACCACGAGGGCAGGACATAGAGCGCACGAGCCATCGCATCAATGGCACTCTGCTTTGGTAAGATATCGCCTCGGAGGTACTTGGAAATGGAGCCCTTGTTGATTCCGCTCTTCTTTGCAAGGTCTGAGGCGGTCATATCCCTTTTAATTAATGCTTCTTTGAGTCTTTCTTTAATCTCTACCATATCCCGATTCCGTCCTTTCAGTTCGATTATATGACAAACGTATTACAATTTCAAATTTGAAACCAAAAAGGGTTGCAATTTTGAAACCTAAATGTACAATACAATCATAGTTTCAATTTTGAAACCGACACCGGAAAGGAGGTTTAAGATGACATATAAGACGGACAAGCTAAAGGCACGAATCATCGAGAAGTTTGGCGATCAGAAGACCTTCGCAGCAGCTTTGGGAATGAGCGAACCGATGCTCAGTCGCTTACTAAATGAAGGGAAGGACTGGAAAGGCTCGATGCTGATGAAAGCAATAGAACTTCTGGAGATTCCAGCCACACAGGTGGACTCATATTTTTTTGAGCCTACGGTTGCAAAAAAGCAACAGAAGGAGCCATCATGAACGGATCACTCTATCCCTCACTCTCACGATTTTTCAAGAATCAGACCGAACTGGCTCACGCAGGATGTATGTCCAGACGAAGACTCTATGACTGTCTCTACGGTAATAAGGAATTTACCAGGGCGGAAAAAAAAGCCATCGCAGGCAACATCGTGGCGAAGCTGCTGAACGCGAGACAGTACGATTATTCGGACATGGAAAACGCTCTTGACGCATGGTGTGGGAAGTTTGACGAGATCTATCGAAGAAAGGAAAAGCAAGATGGAAAAGTACAAAGCATTGAACAGCAGGAAGGTGTATCTGGTCTTTGAGTACGTAAGAGAAGGCTCGTGGGATATCCAGAACGCAGCCAAGCAGTATTTTAAGGCATCTATCAAAGACATCATGTTCGACATTGGCTACGTTTACAACGACGAACTCTACGTCGAGAACCCTCACAAGAAGGGTGCCAAGAAGGTTATTTATGCAGTTCAGAACAGGAGGCGCACATGAATCTACTCACCATTATCGGAATGATAGGCGCGGCTGCCGTCGGTTTCATCGCAGGCATGATCGTGGAGCTCTCCATTGACGCAGGCACGATCAGGGAACTCAGGGAACACAATCACAAGCTGAAGCTGGAGAACATTCAGCTCTGCGCAAGACCTGACGTGATCGAGATCATCGACAACACAGTAGCAAGAGACGTGGACTTCTCACAGAAGTGGTAATCAGAAAGGACGGAATAACATGGCAAGTATTTACGAATTAGGGCAGGGTTTCAAGATCCTCATTAACATGATCGAAAGTGAAACCATTGATGATGATGTCATCACGGACGCATGGGAAAATCAGACAATCGCTCTCGCTGAAAAGGGTGAGAATGTCGCCAAGTACATGAAGATCGTTGACGGTGAGATTGCTGTCATAGACGAGGAGATCAAGAGACTCCAGGCATTAAAGAAGACAAAGCAGAACGGCAAGGAGCGCATCAAGGCTCTCATGCAGAACGCTATGGAGACGGCAGGCGAGAAGAAGCTCGCGTGTGGCACGTTCACACTCTCCATCCAGGCTAACCCTCCGAAGGTCGTTCTCGATGTAACGGACATCAACGCTATTCCCAAAGAATATCTCACCATTCCTGAGCCGGAAGTCAACAAGGCAAAGCTCAAGGACTCCCTCAAGGCAGGCTATGAGTGCGAGTGGGCGCATCTGGAGAGCGGAACGTCTCTCCGCATCAGATGAGGTGCGCTGACTGTCGCTACTACGAGGCAAGCGACACTTCGATATTCGGAGGGTGGTGTCTCGCAGGAGCGCATCTGAGAGACAGGAAGATCACCACGTATGGCGTGGACAAGGATGACTACTGCAAAGACTGGGAGGCGAAAGATGAGCCCACGGAAGAGACATTATGAAGTTTACCTCGTAGGTCACGGCTCAGGCTGCTACGCAAAGAACTACAACAAGTTCCTGATGGGCGAGACCTGGGCGATCTCCAAGAAGCAGGCGGTCAATAACATCCGCTATCGGATCCACAGAGACGGACAGGAGCTTCCTGACGGTATCGGTGACTCCGAAGGTATGGGATGTGTGGTCTATGTCCTGGAAGCGGAAGAAGTATGAGACACACCAACAAACCGACAGGCGCACAGTGGAAACAATTATTCGAGATATTCAAGGAGGCTAATATGGCAATCCCCATTACAAAAGGTAAGGTCGAGACCGCTAAGAAGGTCGTGATCTACGGACCGGAAGGAATCGGCAAGTCAACTCTTGCAAGCAAGTTCCCGAACCCCGTATTCATCGACACGGAAGGCTCGACAAAGGAATTAGATGTCGCCAGATATCCTGCACCGATGAGCTGGAATGACATCATCACGCAGGTGGAAGACACGGCTGCTGAGGCTCCCTGCTCCACCATCATCATTGACACGGCTGACTGGGCAGAGCAGTTCTGCATCGAAGAGGTATGCCGTAAGAACAACGTGAAGGGCATTGAGAGCTTCGGCTACGGCAAAGGGTATGTCTATGTCACCGAAGAGTTCCAGGCTCTTCTCAAGGCCTGTGACAAGTGCATAGAGGCAGGCATCAACGTGGTATTCACTGCACACGCTCAGATGCGGAAGTTTGAGCAGCCGGATGAGATGGGAGCGTATGACAGGTGGGAAATGAAGCTCACAAAAAAGACCGCTTCACTCCTCAAGGAATGGGCTGACATGGTCCTCTTCTGCAACTACAAGACCGATGTCATCATGGATCAGGCAACGAAGAGCAAGAAGGCCACAGGCGGCAGGCGTGTGATGTACACGTCACATCATCCGTGCTGGGACGCTAAGAACAGATATTCGCTCCCTGAGCAGATGGATATGTCTTTTGACGGTCTTGCTCACTTGTTTACGAATACTAAACCGAAGGCAAAAGAGCCTGATTACCGTGTAAAGGTCAGGAACCTTATAGCAGACATGAGTCCTGAGCAGAAGCAGGAGATCATCAAGAAGTACGGACTGGGACCTCAATCAACTAATGAAGATTACAAAAATACATACACAGCCATGACAGGAGGTAACTAATTATGGCAGAAGAGATCAAGAACAACAACACAGCATCAGAGATGGATTGGGACAGCGGTATCGCTGCGAACGTATCGACAGACTCCAACCTTCCGCCCGTAGGCGAGTACGGCTTCAGAGTCATTGAGTTCAACAGAAAATTTTCTAAGGCCGGAAACAAGATGGCAGAGCTGAAGCTGGAGCTCGACGAGAGCGGTCAGTTCTGGAAGGTTTATGACTATCTCGTACTCACCGACAGGAACGCATGGAAGCTCGCCACGTTCTTTGAGGCGGTCAGCTTGAAGAAGAAGGGCGAGGCTCTTGAGCGTATGCCCTGGGACAAGGTACTCGGTGCCACAGGCCGTGTGAAGATCAAGCACGAGACCTTTGACGGCAAGGAGAGCTGCAAGGTGGACCGCTACATCATTTCCGAAGCTGCGAAGGCTCCCACAAAGCCTGCGTCTATCGCAGATATGCCCTCAGACAAACAGGATCTTCCGTTCGAGGTATAAGACATGGACAAGAACAGAGCATTATTGGATGCGCTTAATGCGCTTGATCCTTCAAGACTGACTTATCAGGAATGGATCGACGTTGGCATGGCCCTCAAGGCCGAGGGCCTGCCGTGCTCTGTCTGGGATGACTGGTCTAAGCGTGACACCAAGAGATATACGACAAAGGAACCGAACGACTGCTTCACGAAGTGGGACACCTTCAACGGATCCGGCAAGAATGGCGGAACCATAATCTTCCTTGCTGAGAAGTATGGGAACTATAAAAGAAGTCATGAGCTCGACTGGGACGATGGTCTCGAAGCTACTTATGACGAGGTTATCGCCATACAGGACAAGCCGGACGAAAAACCATACCAGATGGCCGTCAGATTCCTTGAAGCACTCTTTGAGCCTGATGATACTGTCAGCTTCGTGTGCGCTGCCAAGTGGGATGAGGAAAGGGAAAAGTGGAAACCTGCATCGGGCGGAACGGTAAGAAAATGCTCCGACATCATCAAGGACCTAAAAAAGCACAGAAGGCTTGATGCTGCGTTCGGAACGTATAACGAACAGGCAGGAGCGTGGATCCGGCTCAACCCGACAACAGGTCCCAACAATAAAGATGTTACCAAATATTCCTACGTTTTGGCAGAGTCCGACAATCTCACCATAGAAGAGCAGAAGAAGCTCCTGATCGGTTTCAAATTGCCGATAGCCACGCTCACGGAGTCAGGCGGTAAGTCAGTACACGCAGCGGTCAAGGTGGATGCCAGCAACGCTGCCGAGTACAAGCAGAGAGCGTTATTTCTCTTTGACTGGCTTGCAAAGCATCAGTTCATCGTTGATGAGAACAACAAGAACGAGGCAAGGCTCTCAAGGCTTGCAGGGGCTACACGCGGTGAGAACGTGCAGAAGCTCCTCGCAACGAACATCGGCTGCTCTTCCTGGCTTGAATGGAAAGATTACATCGAAGGTGTCGATGACGATCTTCCGCCCTGTGTTTCACTCACGGAACAGACCAAGAACCCTCCGACTCCGTCGCCTGAGCTGATATCAGGAGTGCTTCGTGAAGGATGCAAAATGATCATCACGGGAGAGTCGAAGGCAGGCAAGACCTGCCTGTCTCAGAACCTCGCAGTGTGCATCGCAGAAGGTCTTCCGTGGCTCGGCAAGTTCAAGTGCGAGCAGGGCAAAGTTCTCTACATCAACCTTGAAGTAGAAGAGGCTTCACTGTATCAGCGGTTCGGTGCCATGTATCGCGCTATGGATGTGAAGATGACTCTCAAGGGCGGTGACAATATCATCGCATGGAACCTCAGAGGACACGCTGCGCCCATGAAGGTGCTCGCTCCGAAGATCATCAGGAGATGCAGAGCGACAGGCCCGTACAAGGCAATTATTCTGGATCCGCTCTACAAGGTCCAGCAGGGCGACGAGAACAGCGCACAGGCCATCATCGAATTTACTAATGCTATTGATGACATAGCACATCAGACAGGTGCAGCAGTTATCTACGATCATCATCATCCGAAAGGTGCGACAGGTGACCGTAAGGCAATAGACCGTGGAGCCGGTTCTGGTGTCTTCTCACGTGATGCAGATGCGATCTGTGACTTATCATTCCTGTCTCCGAGCAAGGAACTCAAGGAACTCATAGGAGCGCAGATGGCAGATGGTGAGAAGCCTATGCAGATAGAACTCGTGCTCCGTGACTTCAAAGACGTGGATCCGATTCACCTTTGGTTCAAATTCCCTCTTCACTTCGTGGACAGTGCCGGACTCCTGGACGGAGCTCCTGTCGAGGGAAGCCGTGAGGACAATCTCAATCAGAGCTCAAAGAGAACAACAGAAAATGATCGGAGGGACACGTTGAGAAGATTGTTCAATGCCTGTGAAGAAGATGGTGTCGCAAGTGTGACAGAGATAATCGACTATGCAGACGGAACACCGTCAGCAGCAAGCATCAGAAGGTATATCAAGGAGTTTAGTGATGAATATGAAACAGTCAAAAAAGGCTTCATTCGCAGGCTCTAAAGTTTCAATCATAGGAAACGCGTTTTCCTTTGATTGCAGAAATAATCAAAGGGTGTTTTCTCCTATGATTGTGATCAATTTTTTTCAATCAAAGGCTTATATAAGTGAAGTGATTGAAAGGTGCAAACGGCTGGTGACAGATTTGATGTCAGTCGCTAAGGCGACGACTGACACAAATCGTCGTCACCTTAAAACCTTTGACTACGAATCGGTCATAGGAGAACACGCATATGATTTCAGCTAAACAGTACACCAACACTTATGAACGATATACCGAGATGCTCCTGAGAGATGCGGAGCGGATCGAGCGGTCTTCCGAGACCAGGAAGTATCTGATGAAGAGAAGTGCCGATGCTCCGCTCGAAGAACTTTTGCTCGAAGCTGTCGAGTGCATCTCAGAACTGACAGGCGATCTTATCCTTCCCAAACAGGTTAAAAGAAACTTAGAAAGGAGAAAACAATGAGTGGATTAGACTGGGATTCCCCGTTGTTCGGAGGAAATACCACAAACGAATATGCCGAGAGGCTTGCAAACGATCCTAAATGGCATGAAGTTAGTGCCTTTGTTAAGAACAGAGACAAGTGTTGTCAGATGTGCGGAGCGCAGGAAAATCTTAGAGCACATCACCTGGATTATAGTGATTTTTATAATCCCGATCACTTGATGACTTTGTGCGAAAAGTGTCATACGCAGGTCCATGAGATAACAAAAGTTTATAAAGACTTTCAGCAGAGCGGTGAATACAAAAAGGTCATAGATCACGTCAATGAGTATATCTCGGCTCACATCATAGATCCTTTTGTAATCGAACGCTGCGCAGAACTTTCACCTAATGGAGATTTGCATTTTTTCACAGGTCCGATGGATCAGAGGGTAAATATCAATGATTTTATCGACAAGCTCATTTCATTGGATCCATACAGATACGGCTTGCAGGTCGGAGAAGGCGGTTATGGTTTTAGGCCTTTTGGACTGAGCAGATTTACCCGTTATCAGAATATGCGACTCAGGAAGGAAGGCCGGAAATGAAGCTGCTAACTGAATTTGTGATAAAAGGATCTCCGTCAACACGCACAGCACAGCAGAAAGGCTGTCGTGTCGTGGCAGGACGCGTGGTCTTCTTTGAGAAGCCCGAAGTCCGCAAGGAGAACGAAGCACTGCACTGGAAGCTTTATCCCTTCGCTCCCGAAGAGCCCTATCACGGCAAGCTCTGTGTCCGGCTTCTGTGGGCGTTTGACAAAAAGTCGCTCGCTAAGACCGAGAACCGCACCTTCAACAACACGAGGCCTGATCTCGATAACCTGGCGAAAGGCACCATTGATGTCATGGCTAAGGCAGGACTGATAGCCGAAGACGCTGAGATCTCCAAGCTGGATCTGACGAAGGTGTGGTGCAGGGAATACAGCGGTCTCTTCATCCAGATATGGGAAATGGACGATGAAAAGGACTTCGAGACTTATTTCTTAGGATGGAGGGACAGGGTGACATGAACTTATCAACGAGACAATGGGAAGCTCACATCTGGCTGTCGCGGATGTGGGGAAAGGACAACGACATTGAGTCCTATGAGAAGAGAAAAGACGAGATCATATCCCAGCTCTCAGGGATCGGGAAGTATGACTCGGACTTCGTTCCGGCTCAGACAGGCGAGAACTCCGTGGAGACCAAGAACATCGAATACAGCCTTCTCTGCGAGAAGATCGACAAGCTCATCAAGGAGATAGCTGCCGAGAACGTCAAGACGATGGAAGTCATCGACAAGGTCACTGACGAGCTCATGCACAGGATGATCTATGACCGATACATCAACAGGCTGTCATGGTCACAGATCGGAGCAAAGTACAACTACGCACAGAGACAGCCGTACAGATATATGCACAAGTGCCTTGACGAGATCAGGCAGTACATACCCGAAGAGGAGATCAAGGAGGTAGTTTATGGAGAACTTTGCGGAGAAGCTGGGTAAGCTCCTGGGAAGGCTGATCGCTGTCCTGGTGAGCCGTGGCGTTATCTCTGAGCGTGACAGATTGTACATCATGGACGAGATGGACTATGACGAATGGACAGGTGATGAAGATGAGTAAGAATCTGAGACAGTGCAATCCGCTCATGACCAATGTCCGTGACAGCGTTCACCGTGCGTACAATCTCGGCTACGAGCAGGCGAAAAAGGACTACAAGAGACTTGATGGAAAGTGGACAAGAGAAGCATTAGGTGTGAAGGGTGTCTGGTATAAGTGCGGAAATTGCCAGAAGTACGCAATAGCAGACTATGCCTTCTGTCCTCAGTGCGGATCCGATATGCGAGGTCTTGACGATGAAGGATAAGAAGGAGCTCTACACGGTTCTCCTGGCATACCTCGGAATCGTTCTCATCGTTCTGCTCATCGCAGACCACGCAGAGAAGCTGACTCGTGAGCGGAAGGAGTATCAGGAGACCATCACGAACCTCAAAGCCGAGATAGTGGTCTTGAAGATCACTCCGACACCTACTCCGACCAGCACACCGACACCTACTCCGACAGTGACTCCCACACCGACACCTAAGCCGACACCGATAGCAGTTCTCTCAAATCAGGAATGGTATGACGAGAATGTCGCTCGTGGGAATGTAACTCCGGCATGGAGCGAAGGACAGATAACGAAGGAGAGAGGCGGCTGCATGGGACCGAGCGGAAGGGAGACCTACTACAATCTCAAGATGGACTTGTGTGTACAGTACATGAGAGACCTCGGCTATGACGAGCTGGAGTATCCGTACTGGATCAGAGACGATGGAGCGAAGATGCTCGGCTTGTATGTGATGTGTGCAGCGAATTGGAAAACGAGACCGAAGGGAACAGTGATACCGACATCGCTCGGAGATGCGATAGTCGTTGACACAGGAGCCTTCGTGGTCGATTACCCGAATGGGGTTGACCTTGCCGTTGATTGGTAAAGGAGGAAAGAATGGCGAGAATAATTAGCGAAATGTTCTTAGAACACATCTGCCCTTACAGATGTAGCAGATACAAAGAAGATAGCCACATCGAAATGGAAACTTATTGTGCTTTGCCTCCTCAGAATTTCGGAAACGAACCTGAGTGCAAATATCAATGCACAATCGAACTTGGAGGAAAAGACAATGGAAACTAATTCTTATATTTGTGGTGATACGCTCATCAGGAGTGTTCCTGTTCCTGATAGCAATTATAAGAAAGCCGAAGTGGTTATCACCAAAGAGGAATTTATCGCCTGTTATAACGCTTGGATAAAGGAGGCAGACAATGAGACTGATTGACGCAGACAAAATAATCAAATGGGCAGACGATAGTGTGGCACAGTACGGTGGTACATATTCAACCGATATGCTAAATATGTTCGGCTTGTTTAAGCACATAATCGACAATGCCCCGACAGTTGAACCTACATTTGGAGTTTTCAAGTCAATTTGTTGTGAGGATTGCGACAAGAACGCAAGACCGCAAGGTGAGTGGATATTTGAAAGAATGAAAGGCAGAACTTATAGTGATTTTGTGTTTTGTTCGGAATGTCAAAAACCAAATGGGTTTTATGAAACTAACTTCTGCCCGAATTGCGGAGCTGAGATGAAACGCAAGCCGAGAGACTGCGAACACTGCAAGCACTATGTTGAGAGAGACGGCTCTCAGGGTTGTGAGTCGTGGGACTGCCACTTCGAGGACAGGGAAGATGGATGAGTTCTTAGCCGAGGCGATAGCCTTCGCCATCTTGATGCTATTGCTCTGCATCGTGGTTTCATTCTTTTTGAAGGGAGAGTTCTTATGAGCAGTTACAGATATGGAAAGCCGGAAGTAAAGTTTTGGCTCGCCCAGCACCTGAGCAACGGAGCTGAGGTCTTGGATGTGGGAGCCTGTGACGGAGTATGGTTTAACATCCTATCCGAGTGGTACACGATGGATGCGGTGGAGATATGGGAGCCGAACATCGAGAAGTACAAGCTGGATCAGAAGTACAGGATCGTCTTTAACTGTCTTGTTCAGAACTTCTACTACACTCACTATGACCTTGTCATCTTCGGGGATGTGATAGAACACATGACAGTCGAGGATGCTCAGAAGGTCTTGGCTTATGCGAAGGAACACTCCGACATCGTGATCGTAGCAGTTCCGTATCAGTTCAAACAGGATGCCATCTATGGCAATCCATACGAGAGGCACATACAGGATGACCTGACTCACCAGCTATTCATGGAGCGTTATCCTGACTTCTCACCGATCATCCTATATCCAAACTACGGATATTATGTGTGGCGGAAGTAAAGAGTCAACAGAAGTCAATTGAAGTCAATCCGATAATACATTATCTTGTATGTAGGAAATTAGCGTGAATCGTTTAACGAATCACCACAAGCCACGCTTGATTTCATCCTTCGTCAAAGGTAAAGCCTATCGGGAGACGGTAGGCTTTTCTTTTGGAGGAATGTATGAGAACACCAGAGGCTATCAGGTTTTATAACTCGGATGCTTGGCACCAATGCAAGGAGCAATACTTGAAGAGTGTCAATCATCTCTGCGAGCGGTGTCTCGCTAAGGGATTGTATGAACCGGCTAAGATAGTTCACCACAAGATACATCTCTCGGAGGAGAACTTCGGTGATCCTGAGATCATGACAGGCTTCGATAACCTCGAAGCGTTATGTCTTGCCTGTCACAACGAGGAACACTTCGGCAAAAAACGAGAACGGAGATGGAGATTTGTTGATGGAGAACTCCTCACGAGGGAATCCCC
>Ga0310690_10003810_pt1 | contig 22114 bp, 15 predicted proteins | sample AusTroGonzalo_MG_2_FD_207661 | JGI IMG/M metagenome (GOLD analysis project Ga0310690, IMG submission 207661) | Bovine rumen microbial communities from tropical cattle in Woodstock, Queensland, Australia - Gonzalo_04 (v2) (version 2) | ecosystem: Host-associated > Mammals > Digestive system >... | reverse complement strand
CTGCGACATCTTTCCTCGTTCTCAACAACAATACGGTTCAGCTCAAACTTTACGGTCACAATTTTACCGGTGTTACGCAAGAGGCTTTTGTAGTTATGCTTAATGAAACAACTGAGCAAACATTCACCAGCATGGAGATTGGAGATGCTGGTGATTATATCATCCTCACTGGCAGTCAAATTGTGGGAGTAGATTATGCTGATGCGACTTATCGGATTACCTACACGCCTTCACTAAATTGCGAACAAAGTTCTGGTTTTGAGGAAACAGGCTCGTTCGCAATCTGTCCTTATTTTGTTGAAGCTACTTCGATTACGGCTGCTTCTGCCTACGAGTTCGTGGTGTCAACGCCTTATGCGAAATCAGGCGATTTTATTATCGAGAATGGTGGTTACAAAGTATATACGACTCCCAATTTGGGTACCCCTGTTGCTACGGTGCAGATGACACCTGCGACCCAGATCGTTGTTACGGTTGATAATAATGAGTTGAGTGCCATTGTTGATTTGACGGATTTCTTCACACCTGAGGCGCTGGCTCTGCTTGACGGCCAAACCCTCTATATCCAGCCGTTCCTCATGACTATGGAATGTGGCACGGTCACAGGCGATACGATGCAATATATTGTTCAGGACCCGACAACGGATTGCCCGACCCTCGGTGCGACGACCATCACGCCCGCTTCCAATGCCACCTTCACCACATATCTTGAGATTGAGACGGTTATCAACGACTATGACGAAAATTTGGTTGACCCCGCCACCGCCAAGTTTGAGATTACCTACACGACCGAGAGCCAGACTTATACCACGACGGTTGACAATGCAAATAGCGGTAACTCCATCATGGTGGATGACGGTTTGATGCGCTATTACTTTCCGGAACAGCAGGTTGTGATATCAATGACCGTGACCCCGTCCATTGCCTTGGCTGGTGATTGCGCCACTCTTGCGATGATTACGGGCGAGCCGGGTACGTATCCCCTCGCATGTCCCTCCTTTGTTGAGCAAAGCACCACGGTGACCCCGGATCCTAATGCCCCCACTGTGATGGTTGTCCAGGCGCAGATTCAGAATTATGCAGGGGAAGAAAATGTTTCCGTGGAGAATTCCGGCGTGAAGATTAAAGTTAACAATTCCACAATCGCCACCATTAAGGCCGCTAACAATGTCCAGGGAAACCCCATTCCGAATGTTGATATCGCTGCCAACGGATTGATGACGGCCAAGATTGACTGCGCCAACTACGGCACCACCTTCACTGTGGTTCCGTTCCTCGACTCCTACTGCATTGATGATGTGGTTGATTATACTTATACAAATCATGTTGATGTGGAAGGCACTCCCGTAGAGGTGACGATGACTACGCCGATGACCCCCGGTTTCACCGTGACGGATGCGAGTGTCTCCACCACGAAGGGGCTGACTTGCAACCTGAAACTCATTGACCCGGGTATGGAGCCTGCCGCTCTGACGGATGTCACGCTCAAGGTCGGGAGCACCACCTTCACCCCCGCGGTGCAGCAAGTGCCGATGAAAGCCATCAGTGAGATGTACGAGCTGACCGTGCCTTACAGCGACATCGTCAATGCTAACATTGACCTTAGCGGTAACGTGTTGGAAGATGTAGAAGTGGACTTCAAGTACGGAGACCAGACCTACAGTGCCGCCACCAACAATGCGGTCGAGGCGGACTTTGTCATCTGCTCCACCCTCGGTGCAACAACTGTGGCTACAACCCCCGCAACGGGCGATGTCGTGACCTTCGTTGCCACGGTGGACAACTCTAACGCCAACATCACCGGCAAGTTCTTCACCATCACCTACATGGTTGGAACCACCGAGCAAACTCTCACGCTGGAGAATACTGCAGTGGAGATCAACACGGACGGCAACTTGGTGGGACATATCACGGAGACTGCTGCTACGCCTCTTTACGGCAAGACGCTGACCGTCGTGCCCACGATTACTCTCAACGCACCGTGTGAAAATTCGGTGGGCGAGTCTCTCGTTTACAACATGCCCGCCTCCTCGGCACCCACGGGATTCAATTGCGGCACCGACAACTTGACCGTTGGTGGCAACACTTACCAAACAGTGTTGATCGGCAGCCAATGCTGGACTAAGACGAACATGCGTGAGGTTGCCGGCAATAACGGCACCACCTCAGGTGAAACGAGTAAAAGTCAGCCATACTATTATGTAATGAACGGTGAATATTTCTACAACTGGCCTGCCGCCAAACAAGTGTGTCCTGCTGGCTGGTATTTGCCCTCTTCAGAGGAATGGACGGCGCTCACGGACTATGTGCAAGCAAACTATTCCTATGAAGACTGTCAAAATTCTACTGCAAAGGTGTTAGCTTCCGAAACAGGCTGGAATAGCGTTAGCACTGGGGCTTGTTTCCCGGGTATCCAGACTTCATTCGCGAACAATGCCACGGGTTTCAGCGCGCTTCCCGCAGGCAGCTATGGTAATAGTAACATCGTAAGTGGCAAGCAAGCTGCTTTTTGGACTTCAACAGAGCCCCAAGTCAACGGCTCTAACGCGCAATATCGTCGTTTGAGCTACAATAATAGTGGTGTAACGAGCGGTGCCGAAGTAAAGAGCACTGGCTTCTCAGTCCGTTGCCTCCGCGATGCGAATTATAGCGGTGGGGAGACTGTCCAGACTGAGTGTCCGACTTTAGGCAATCCCACGTTCTGCAAAGAAGTGGGAACGAATAAAGTGACCATCACGATCAAGACTCCGATCGACCACTATAATGCGAGTATGATAAGTGAGATTGTGTATAATTGTGATTTCCAGATTCCTGGGGGCGGCTCAGTCGGGGCTGGAATACAAAGTATGGCAACCAATAATGATGTCACGAATATCGATGGAAACTATGTGTGTATTCAGGAAGTGGAACTGGATGCTGCGACTTGGCAATCAAACCAAAGCTTGATTATGGATTATAGTCGCACAATTGAATATTCTTCCAATTGTGACGGTTCTTCTAATGTTACAGACAACGGTTCAATTACAGTCTATGAGATGCCCGCATGTGTGTCTGGCACTTGTCCGAGCCTTGGCGAGACTGGTGCCCCCACGGAGAACGAAGGTGTGGTGACCGTTATTACTCCCATTAATGACTACGATGCCAACAAGATTGGTCTTTACAGCTATCGGATTTACTATACGGACAACAATTTCTTTGTGAAATCTGCCGGTGATGGTGCCAGTATCAGTGCTGCCGGCTTCACTACTTCCTTCAATCCTGCCACTGAGATTCCTGGTTCATACGCCACCGCGGTGTGTACGTTACGCATCGTGCCGGTCCTCAATGTGATCTGTTCGGATGATGTATTGGTAGGAACGGAAGTGGAGTATGTCTATGTTCCCGCCCCCGAACCTTTCGTTTGCGGTACCTCCACGGTGAAGGACCACCAGAACCACGCCTATCATACGGTGAAAATCGGCAACCAGTGTTGGATGGCGGAGAATATGCGAGCAACCACCTCTCCGAGCACGGGTACCGATATTATGAACTACACAAGCAATGAGTACACATGCACGGGCAAGATGGCGAAGTGGTATAACAACAGTCAAGCTGCTGCCATTTCCGCCGGTTATGGTCTGTTATACAATTGGAATGCTGCGGTGGATACGTTCAACACCCAATTCAGCGAAAAAAGTATGGACACAAATTACAACAACTGTGTGCATGTGACATTCACGGGATACCGCCGGGGCATCTGTCCGGAAAATTGGCATATCCCGACGGATGCGGAGTGGGATGAGCTTACGAACTACATTAGATTAAACTATCCTTGCGCTGACAGCACTGAATTTATTGCGAAGGCGTTGGCCTCCACAACAGGCTGGGACAGCTACAGTGGGGATTGTTATCCTGGCGACCAAACCCATAATGCTAACAACGATTCGGGTTTCGGAGCCGTTCCTGCTGGCTACTTTAACAATGTGTTTTACGGTGCAGGCGAGCAAACGAATTTTTGGAGTACTACCCAGATGGGTAACATGCAGGCTTATTTTCGCCACCTGTACAAAGGCGGTCGCGGAGTAACAACTACCTACAGCATGAAGTTCTACGGATATTCTGTCCGCTGCATCAAGGACAACGATTAGTCGAGACATTTCTGTATTTTGAAGCAGGGGGATTGCATGGGCGGTCCTCCTGCTTTTTTTGTAATGGTTGGGGATTAATAGTTATTGAACCTTAAACCTTGAACCTTAAATGAAGAATGAACGATTTACTCAACTTCTGCAATATTGTTGTCGAATTTGGCTTTCGCTTCCGCAAGAGATTTCTGAATATGATTCACAAGGACCTCACGCGGCGGAAGTTCGGTCATATATTGAGCCACTTTGATGCCCGTTTTGTCGAGTTGCAGCAGCTCAATCTGTTCGTCGCCGCCCTCTGTGCAGAGCAACAATCCGATAGGTGTTTCCTCGCCAGGCTCCATTTCATACTTTTCTAACCAGCGGAGGTAAAGCTCCATCTTTCCTTTATATTCAGCCTTGAAGTGTCCCTTTTTCAGATCTATAGCAACGAGCCGGTGCAAACGGCGGTGATAGAATAACAGGTCGAGGTAAAAGTCCTCGCCATCGATGATGATTCGTTTCTGGCGAGCCACAAAGCTGAAGCCAGTCCCTAATTCAATAATGAACTGTTCCAGATTCGTCACCAAACAATCCTCCAAGCTCTTTTCGTCATACATGCCTTTTAGGCCGGTAAAATCCAGAAAATAAGGGCTTTTAAACACTAGATCCGGACTCGTCACTTCTTCATTGCGCAATGTGGAAAGCTCGTTTCTGATAAGTTCTTCCGGCTTGCCGGCAATGGCTGTGCGCTCGAAAAGCATACCATCGATTTTGTCTTTTAGCGTCCTTTTGCTCCATCGTTCCGAAGCTGCCATGGTAAGATAGAATTCTCGTTTCAGCTCGTCCTTTATTGGCATAACTATCAGAAAATGAGACCAAGACAATTGTTGCGCCAGCGGTGCAACAATTTGTTTGTCTGGAAACTGCTTTGAGAATTTCATCATCCTAGTTATGGAACTTTTTTCAAATCCTTTGGTTCCATAAATCCTTTGCAATTGTGTCGACACTGTTGACACAATTTGTTTGCCGTACTCAGCACGTTGATTACCAAGCACTTCGCGATTAATTCGTTCGGCAATCACAAATCCCTGATTCTTAACTAAACAATATGTCAAAGAACGTCTGAAACCCGCACAAAGACGGATTCCAATTTTTTGGGGTCTGCGGCAACCAATTGGATTTCAGGCACAACACACGCACCGCAAGCACCAAAAACTTTGCAAATATACACAAAAAAAGAGGCTTTGTCAAGAGGCAAACGCATTTTTAACGATTTTTAAGGCCATTCTAGAACACTGTTTGAACAGTATTTGGCAAGTACTTCGCAAGTCCAAGCAAGCACTTTGACTTGCGAAGTACTTGCGAAGTACTTGCCTAGTACTTGCCTAGTACTTGGGTAGTACTTGGGTAGTACTTGGGAAATACTTGGGTGTAGAGTGTGATTCGCTGATTTAGGTTGTCACTTTTGTGTCTTGCGACTGATCCGAGTTGACGGGTTAATAATTTTGCGACTGTTTTAGGTTGTCGCCTGTTTTTTTTCGACTGTTTTTCGTTGTCAGCCGCCCGCAAAATTTTGCAGAGCCGTCATAATATGGCGTCTCTACGTCATTGCTCCCGGTGCCTTAAATCCACCACAATCTGCGGATACTTCTCCTGCAAATGCTTAGCAGTACGTTCAGCGAAATAGACCGAGCGGTGCTGGCCGCCAGTGCAGCCGAAATTGACCGTCAAATGGGTGAATTTGCGCTCTAAGTAGTTGTCCACCGACATGTCCACCAACGCACATACATGCCCCACAAACGTTTCCACCTCCTGATATTGTTCCAAGTATTCCTTTACGCAGTCGTCTTTGCCGGTGAAGGTGGCATACCGTTTCTCCCGGCCAGGGTTGGGCAGGGCGCGACAGTCGAAGATGAAACCGCCGCCGTTGCCGGAATTGTCTTCCGGAAGCCCCTTCTTGTATGAGAAACTCTGCACCGTAACGGTCAGTGTGTCAGGGTTTTCCTTGATAGGTTCGGTATAACTATCTACTACGGTCTGTAACACGCGCCGTAACTCGGGCAGATTGTTGGGTAAGGCGTTCTGCTCCAGCAAGTAACGCATGTTGCGGATGGCATACGGCACGCTCTGGAGGAAGTGCGTTTTCCGTTCGAAATAGCCCCGATAACCGTATGCGCCCATCGCCTGCATAATGCGGATGAGCGAAAAAGCGTTGAAGTAGGCCTTGAACTGCTTACGATCCACCGAAATGTACTGGGAAAGGTTATCCAGATAGCATTCCAGCAGTTCCTCGCGAATTTCGGGGGAAAGGTCGGCCTTCGCATCATACAGCAGCGAGGCAATATCGTACTGCAGCGCCCCTTTTCTACCGCCCTGATAATCGATGAACCAGACATCATCCTGATAAACCATGATGTTCCTCGACTGGAAATCCCGATAGAGGAAAAAGTCGTCCTCGACACTGAGCAAATAGTCCATAAACCGCTGATAATCATCCTCCAAAAGCTGCTCATTGAAGGGGATGTACGCCATCTTGAGGTAGTAGTATTTGAAATAGTTGAGGTCCCACTGCATCGACTGCCGGTCGAAAGCGGCGCGAGGATAGGCCACCGACATGTCCAGCCCCTCTTTTGCGGTCATCTGGAACTTGGGCAGCGCAGCCACCACTTTCCGATAATCGTCTATAACCTCTTGGGAATCACCACCATTCTTCCTTACTTCACACAGCTTGTCATACAAGGTTTGCGTCCCGAGGTCATTTAACAGATAGTGTTTTTTGTCCTCGTGAACGGCAATCAAAGTAGGGACGTTCAGCCCTTTCCCAGCGAAGAAGCGGGTGTATTCGAAGAAGGCACGATTTTCTGTAACATCTTCATTATAAGCACCTATCAGCGTGCTATTGTCGCCAAAGGTGAAGCGGTAGTAGCGTCGATGCGAGCCAGATTGCGCCAAAGGGACGCAGGAGGTGGGATTTTGGGCGGCGTGCGCCGTGGCCATTGCGGTTAACGTCTCTGTTGGGCCCCACACTGCGCTTCGCTTGTGTGGGGTTATTTGCGCTTCTTGCGCCCCACACTGCGGCTCCGCCTTGTGTGGGGTTATTTGCGCTTCGCGCGTGTTGCCTCTTCGAGGCTGCTCAAGGAAATTTTTCATATATATGGTTCTTCGACCGTTATCTAATTATCTGATACTTAAACCTTAAACCTTAAACCTTAATTATCATTCAATTTGATGAAACAGAACAGCATGATGGTGAAGGACCAGAGGGAGGAGCCGCCGTAGCTGATGAAGGGTAAGGGGATGCCGATGATGGGCAGGATGCCGGTGGTCATGCCGATGTTGATGAAAAAGTGGAAGGCGAGGATGCCTGCTATGCCGTACCCGTAGTAGCGTACGAACGGATTTCGCTGTTTCTCAGAGAGTTTCAGGATTCGGAAGATGAGGGCGCCGAAAAGCCCGAAGACCACCAAAGTGCCGAAAAATCCCCATTCCTCGCCGATGGCGCAGAAGATGAAGTCGGTGCTCTGTTCCGGCACGAAGTTGAGCTTCGTCTGCGTGCCTTTCAGATAGCCCTTGCCGAACATTCCGCCCGAACCGATGGCGATTTTCGACTGGTTGAGGTTGAAGTCGGCACCCAACGGGTCGGAAGTTTTGCCCATAATGGTGTCAATACGCTGTTTCTGGTGCGGTTCGAGGCCGTGCTCGTATAGGAAGTTGACGGAGAAAACGAACGCGATACTGGCTAAATAAACGATGACATTGCGGCGGTATTTCTTCTTCTGGGTGCGGTTGGCAATCATGAAGGCAATGAAAACCGCCGTGATGATGGCGATGGAGTAGGTTTCGTTGAATTTCAGCGTGATGAAGGCTATGATGCCCGCAATGATGCCTATCACTAAAAATTCCGCACTTAGCCCCTCGCGGTAGAAGAGGATGATGAAGGAGAAGAAGACTAGTGCGGAACCCGCATCGTGTTGCAACAGTGCCACAATGACGGGGATGAAGACCAGCCCGAACTGTGCGAGCCATACATAGCGGCGCTGGTTGGCGGTCTTGCCCTCCTGCATAAACTTGGCCAAAGCCAATGCCGTGGCCACCTTCATAAACTCCGTGGGCTGTATGCTGAAACTGCCGATTTTGATCCACGACTTCGCGCCGTTGATTTCGGCCCCGATAAAGATTACGAGAACCATCAGAAATAGGCAGAAGAGGTAGAAAAAGTAGGGATAATGCTGTATTATTCCGCTGTCTATCAGTAATATAACAATAGCTAACAGGATAGAGGTCCCAATCCAGATCATCTGTTTACTGTAAGGTTGACCGAAGTCGAAGATCGGGGTGGAACCGTCGGGGATGTAGCAGGTGGAATAGATGGTGATCCAGCCGATGATGACCAGCGCGAGGTAGTAGCAGATCAGCCGGGCGTCAAAACCCTTGGACATCTTATTGTATGGTTCTAATTTCGGCATAGCTACTTGATTTTCATTTCTTTCATCCGTTGTTCGAGGTCGGTGCGCTCGACCTTGCGATTGAGGTAGTATTCAGCCATCAGGCTGGCTATGGGGCAGGCTACGGTGGCTCCAAAGCCGCCGTTCTCCACTAAACAGAAGACGACGATTTGGGGGTCGTTGGCCGGGGCGATGAGGGCAAATACGGAGTGGTCGCGGCCATGCGGGTTCTGTGCCGTACCTGTCTTACCCGCCACTTCAATGCCGGGAATCGCTGCCCCGCGTCCCGTACCAGCCGTCACCACCTGTTTCATGCCCTGCAGCACTGTCTCAAAGTGGCGCGGCTCGATTTTGGAGTATATCTTATTGTTAAACTGCGTGTTAAGGCTGTCTCTATTCCCGATGGCGCGCACCACATGCGGACGGATGTAGTAGCCCTTGTTGGCGATGACGGCCAGCATGTTGGCCATCTGCAACGGGGTCACTGCCGCCTCACCCTGCCCGATGCCCATAGAGACTACCGTGTTGCCGTTCCAGCTGTTGTTGTATTTCTTGTCGAAATATTCCGCCGTCGGGATGCGCCCTTTCAGCTCGTAAGGCAGGTCGGTGTCGAACACCTGCAGGAAGCCCATCGAGCTCATGTAATCGAGCCAGGCGGTGTAAGCTTCGTCGATATTCTTGTATTTCACGCGGTTGGAGAGGATGTTGTAGTAGGCGCGGCAGAAGAAGGTGTTGCAAGAACGCTGGATGGCGCTGTAAATGTTGAGGCCACCGCAGTTATGGCAGTGTACAACGTGATTGCCGAGATGGTAACCGCCGCCGGAGCAGGAATAGACCGTCGAAGGGGTGATGATATGGTCTTGCAGCGCGATAAGCCCGTTGGCCAACTTGAAGGTGGAACCAGGGGGATAAGCAGCCTGCAAAGCTCTGTTAAACAGCGGTTTCTCGGGATCTGTCACTAACTTGCCGTAGTTTTTCGGGCGGGCAGTACCGACTAAGAGGTTCGGATCATAGTTGGGGCTGGAGACCAGACAGAGAATCTCGCCGGTTTTGGGTTCGATAGCCACGATGGCACCTCGTTTGCCGGACATCAGCTCCTCGCCATAGCGTTGCAGCTGCATGTCGAGGGTGCTCCAGATGGAAGTTCCGGGCACGGCCACGATATCATCCTCGCCGTTGTTGTAAGAACCCATTTCACGGTTATGAACGTCCACCAGCACCTTCCGTTTGCCCTTCACGCCGCGCAATATCGGCTCGTAAGCCTTCTCAATGCCGCTCTTGCCGATATAGTCGCCCATCCGATAGTAGCTGTCGTTTTCCACATCCTGCTCATCCACCTCGCTGACGTAGCCGAGAATGTGGGCCGCAATGGGCTGCGGATAGGAGCGCAAAGTACGGCTCTGCACGAAAAATCCCGGAAATTCGGACATTTTCTCCTGCAAATAGCCATAGTCCTCTTTGGAAATCTGTTGTTTGAACAACGAAGGCACGCTGCCGGAATATTTCTTCGCCTTTTCGATTTTCTTCCGCACATCCTCAATGTCCAAATCCAGCACACGGCACAATTCCGCCGTGTCAAAAGGCCGTAACTCCTTGGGTACCACCATCAAATCGTAGGCAGCATCATTATACACCAACAGCGAATCGTTACGGTCGTAGATGAAACCGCGAGCAGGGTGGATGGTAATCTCACGGATGGCGTTTTCGTCGGCTTTGGTCTTATACGACGTGTTCAGCACCTGCAAACGGAACAAATGCACCGTGTAGGCCGCCAGCAGGATGCCGAGGGTCGCCACGATGATGTAGTAACGTTTGCTGTTGTCTTGTGCCATTATTTGTCGCGGCTTTGCAGACGGTGGACAAGAGAGAGCACGAAGGCTTTCTTTTCCTCTTCGGTGTGGATGCGGTTGATGTCGTCAATGCATTTTTCCGTATAGCGGGCGATTTCCTCTTCCGTGGCCTCTTTCGCGTGTACGGCATCGAAAATGGACTTCACCGCGAGGAATTTCGCTTTCTCGTCTGTGGCGGGCGTGGTGAAGAGTCTGTGCAGCTCCTGTTTTTGCGATTCGTCAGCCAGTTCGAGGGCTTTCAACAGGAGGAAGGTCTTCTTGTTGTCTTTGATGTCGCCACCCACAGCTTTTCCGAAAACCTCTTCTTCGGCATAGACATCGAGCAGATCATCGGCAATCTGGAAGGCGATACCGAGATGGATACCGAGGTCGTATAGGGCCTGCAGACTCTCCTCATCGGCACCGGTGAAGCGGCCTCCAGCTTTCAAACAACCGGCGAACATGACGGAGGTTTTCAGCCGGATCATGTTGAGATACTCGTCAAGAGAAACTTCGTCCATAGTCTCGAAGTCGAGGTCATATTGCTGACCCTCACACACTTCCAACGCCGTTTGACCAAAGATGTCGATGAGGTCGAGGATGGTTTTCGGGTCGCATTGCAGTTTCAGAAGCTGCTGCATGGCGATCACCGCGAGGGCATCTCCGGCGAGGATGGCGATGTTGCCGTTCCATTTCTTATAGACGGTGGGCTGCCCGCGCCGCACATCGGCCTTGTCCATGATATCGTCGTGGATAAGGGTGAAGTTATGCAACATCTCAAAGGCGGCCGCGATATGCTTGACCTGTTCCGGGTCGCCATTGAACATCTCAGCGGCGATGTACACCAACTGCGGGCGTAACCTCTTGCCCGATTGCATTAAAATGTAACTAATTGGGTTATAGAGATTTTCGGGTCTCTTATCTTGCAGGATTTCCTGAAATTGTTGTTCGATGTTATTCACGACTTTACGGGTTTTTAGAACCTGCAAAGATACAATTTTTTGACTTAGGAGTTTCGGCATTCTTGCCGAAGTCATTATTCTTTTTTTGTGGCAGAAATGCTGGACACAATAGCGACAGTCGGCAGGAATGCCGACTCTCCTACCGCACCACCGTCACGCTCCCCTTCACTGTCACCGGTTTTGCACCGTGGGACTTGTACCGTATGATGACCGCATACACCCCGTCAATGGCGTTCGCGCCGTCCCAGCCGAAGGTCTTCTCCTCCGTGCGGAACACCAGCGTGCCCCAGCGGTTGTAGATCTCCATGCGGTATTCCTCTATCTCGTCGGGATAGCTGAAGACGGGGAGGAAGACCGGGTTCAGGGCGTCCGAGCCGGGGGTGAAGGCGTTGGGGAGGTAGATTTCCTGCGCACAGTGCTCGTAGTCGATGTTCACCGCATCCCAGTGGGTGAAACACTTGTTGCTCACTTCCACACTGTAGGTACCCGGACCGCGAACCAGGTACGTGGGCTGTGTGCTGCCGTCCTGCCACAGGTAGTCGCAGTAGGGCACGGTCGCGCTGAGGGTCAGGGTCTTGCCTTCGCACAGCGTGGTGTCGGGACCGAGGTTGACCGTAAAGTCGTTGAGGTAACCGATGTTGATCGTGTCGCTCGCCCCGAGGCAGTGGTCGGTGATGATTACCCAGTACTCGCCGTCCTCATACACCGTGTAGGTGGTGTTGGTGCTGCCGTCCTGCCAGACATATTGCGCGGGATGCTGCTGGGTGGCGTCCAACAGCAGCGTGGCCAACTCGCAGAGGATGCTGTCACTGCCGAAATCCACAGAAGACTGCCCATAGAGGCTGACGTGGAAGCTGTCGCTCTCGGCGCGGCACCCGATGTTGGTGACGGAGACCTGGAACGTCCCGGCGGAGTCCACGGTGATGGAGGGGGTGGTGGCCCCATTGCTCCAGAGGTAGGAGAGGGCGGAAGGCTGCTCCACCGAGAGGGTCGCGCCGGCGCACACGGTGGTGTCGTGCGCGATGGTGAGCAGCGGCGGCGGCACCACAGCTACGAAAGTAGTCGTAGTGTCGGGACAGTCATAGTGGAGGATACACTGAACGGTGAGCGTGTCCAAGGCGGTAAGCAGGAAGTTATAGCTGTCGCCGAGATGGGAAACGCCATCGACAATCCACTCCACGGGCACGGAGTCGGGGTTGTGTTCCACGAAGAGGGCGAGGGTGTCGCCGAGGCAGCGGTGGATCAGGTCTGAGTCACCGATACTGAAAGATTCTGAACAGTTGTATGGTGAAGAATTGGCTATAAAATAATAAGGGCGCAGAACAGGATTCAAATCGGCTGAAAAATTGGGGACATCAGTATAAGAATAGCCGATTTCATGAATATATCCGGTAAAACCATGGGGATTGTCAATCGTAATATAATCAGGGAGACTGTCGCTACTATACCATGCAAATTGGGCAGAATAGTACTCTCCGTTTGTCCAAGGAAACGGGTCAAAGGCATTGGATGGAATTAACTGGCCATTCAAATGTGTCGTTGTAAGGCCATTTTCATGGACATAAATGGTTAAATCGATATATGTGGTATCAATAGGTGGCGTGGACAATTGGAATGTGTTTTTTGTAATGGGGTAGTCCCAGTGTGTGGTCATCTTTTCTGTTGGATGAGTATATAAATAATTATAAGAGCATATAAGTGGTGGTGGTGAACCACTGGGAATGCCATAATTGTAAAGAGTGAAAGTAGGACTATGATAAATCATGTGTGTGGTCCTGACAGGAGAGGACACCTGAATATAAGCATAGATAACTGAATCCAAAGTTGGATCTGATGGATTTTGGTAATTACTGTGATAGGTGACAACGTGTTGAATGTTAGGTGTTGGAAAACTGATGAAATCAATTGTTTCACCTGTTTCAGGATTAAAAGTGTTCACTGAATATCCTGAAAAGAGAGACCTGTTTTTTAATGCTCTCATAAGATAATTCGTACCGTAGCGCATAGAACATTCTGGCAAGCTGCCGTATGATGTGGTACCATGATATCCCGTATAGACTAAAATTTTTTTACAGTTTGTATAAATATCACCACCAGTAAGGAAAGAAATATTATTAATAACACAAAGTTCCCCGGCGTTTAATAGTACAGAATCATTGTTGAAAAAAACTTGTGTACTATCCGAAACGGCAATCACATAATAAATCCCATCGTGATCGGACAAGGGTACATGGTATTGTTTGCCATAAAAACTTGTCGGAAACAGTTGCACTTTAAATGGATACTCGTGCATCATGAAGTACAATTGGTTGAAGAAATCCGTAAATTTTGGAGACTGGCACCAAACTTGGACATCTTCAGTAGTTCGGATAACAATAGTTGCGCCTTGGACAGCGCTGAAGGGGTAATCGTATGGGTTATCAGTATAAAAAAGTTCATCAGCAGGGACAGAAACAGTAGTTAAAGAATCTGGATAAACTTCAAAAGGAACATAAAAAGATGAGTAGGGGTTTTGAACATATCCAGTACAAGGTTGATGCCCCAAGATATAAATTGTCGCTGAATCAGAAGGTTCAACCCCTGCCCATTGCCATATTCCAGGTTTCATCCCACAAGTGAACCAAAACTCTTTACCCTCGTTTTGGGCGGAAATGGTTTGGGAAAATAGTAGGCTGAAGAATGCAATAATGATGGAACGGTGACAGGGCATAACTTATAAAACAACTATCTTTTTCACTACTTGGTTCCCTGTCGCATCTGTGGCTTTTAGCAAATAGATACCATTGGACATTCTTAACGGATTTTGCTCCCCATTGTGTGTGATTCCCTGTTGGAGAAGTTTTCCTGCTACGTCATACAGGGAATACTGAATTTCATCTTCAAAACCATTACAAATAAAATGATGATTGGCCTCCAAAACAATGCTAACCGTGGAAAGGTCATTCGTCAATGAATGTTGCGATTTTTTTTCATCAAACTGGTGAGAACATGCGTCATCAACATCGCACAATATACCATGAAGAATATTTTCATTAATACCACTGATAGTATATTGTTGTATATTAGTTTGCAAAGGTGACGATGTATAAAGCGTGTATGGATAAATGATTGGGGTTGCCTTGGTATCAGTATGCACCATAGGTTTATCGCATTTGAGATAGGAAATATCGTATGTCTCTGTTAAGATGGAACTTTTCATTCCTGTTCCAGCTATCAACACAGGCCAACAGGGGTTAAATTTGTTCAGTGTGAGGTTGAACATTTTCAAATCATTATGACCAAAATTCACGGATGGTAACTGGTCGTTGGGGCAAGAACCTCCCGTAAATCCGGCACCAAGCTGCCCGATCTTTAAGCCGGAACACAAATTGAAAGGATTAACTTGCGTCAAGAGTTGAATTGTTCCATCAATGCATTTGTTGAACTCACCTAATAGGTCTATGCGTTCGTTAAATGGATCATAAATCATATCTTTGGCCAACAATTTACTATTCGCCAGTTCATAAAACCAACTATCTGGAATGGTAGCCGTAATGGAGTTCCAGTAATTTCTAATTCGGGTTAACCAAATGATGTCGTACTGGTATGGATTATTATACCGCCGCAAATCATTATACAATACCAAATTCTCATCGTCTATCCGTGCATGCAGAGACTTGTATTCACTGGCCTTAGAATATGATTGATTAAGGACACAATATGTGGCTATGGGAGTGATGGTGCTGTAATTAAAAAGGTGGAACACTTCTACAAACGGATCATTAATGCCAAGAAAGACATCCCTGGCCTCTCCTGTGGCAATAAACCAGTTGTGCGCGTCATCCCAAGAAATATCTGTATAATAATCGTTTGGATTTGTATTAGGATTTAATTCTAACTGATACACGTTGGTAGGAGAAGCTGGTTCAACCACCACTATTTTATTACCGTGTAACAGCACATAGGTTTCCCCCATAGTTTGGTCATTACCATCACATCCGACTGTATATGAGCCAATAGTATTAATATCGTAATAAACTCTGCAGGTAGAGAGGTCCGACGTAATTATTATGTGTGCAGGATGTTGGTGTGCTTCATTCTGCAAAATGTCGTAATATTGTATGTCTCCAAGTAACACAAATTTTCCAGCGGCATCCTCAAAAACATCGTTCAGAGAAAGTAGGTTAAACAAAACATTTTGCATTGTTAATTGATAATATTTCGCGTTCCCTGTCGGATTCATACTTAATGGATCTATTTCAGTGACGTCCAAATTACCATTATTATCCGCTTGGAAAAAATAGACAAAACCATTGCTATGTACTACCGATACAGCACTAGTAGGCCGAGAAACAATATTTGAGGCGTATCTTCGGTACACATTTTGAGCATTCACTGTCTGGGCACAACTCCACAGGAAAAGAGAAATGATGAAGTATGTCTTTTTCATAACATTGTGGTTTTAAATGATGCTGCAAAGATACATTTTTTGTTGTCTTGGCCAAACAGCGACTCACTCTTTCAACGTCACACGCTCAAGACCTCGTCGATGCGACAGTCGTGGGGTTCGGAAGGGACCTCAGGAACCAGCTGGAAGTCGAAACAGAGACCGATGGTGGGCGTTTGCGGGTGTTGGGCGAGGAAACGGTCGTAATAGCCGCGTCCGCGTCCCAAGCGGTGTCCCTCTCTGTCGAAGGCCATACCAGGTACTACGATGAGGTCGAAAGCGCCGGTATAGGGATGGTTTTGCGGCTCGGGGATGTGGAAGTCGCCCTCCGCAAAGGGCGTATTGTCAGCCAGTTCCACGGGGATAATGTCGTCCCCGACCACCGTGGGCAGGATGATGGTCTTCCGATGGCGCCATTTCTCGATGAACGACAGTGTCTGTACCTCATCGGGAAGGGAGGCATAGAGCATCACCCTTTTGGCAGCGAGAAAGCGCGGATGGGAGGCCAGCTTTTGCAGCACTGCCTCCGATTGCTTCTGCAGCTCTTCCGGGGTATGCTGTTTCTTGGCGATGCGGATTTGTTGGCGGAGGTCTTTTTTGTTCATGTCTATTTTGTTTGTTCCCACACTGCGCTTCGCTTGTATGGGGTTATTTGCCCTTCGTGCGCCCCACACTGCGCTTCGCTTGTGTGGGGTTATTAGCCCTTCGTGCGCCCCACACTGCGCTTCGCTTGTATGGGGTTATTTGCCCTTCGTGCGCCCCACACTGCGCTTCGCTTGTGTGGGGTTATTAGCACTTCGTGCGTTTTGCCCCTCCGGGGCTGCTTAAGGAAGTATTTTTAAGTATTCTTTTTTTCTTGTTTCAGGAGGAAAATCTCAAATATCGCGTAGAGGAAATAGATGACCAGGAAGGCGATGGCGAAGCGGAGGGCGTCCTCGCGGTTGAGGAACATGTACAGGAGCAGGAACAGCAGGCAGGAGAGGAGTTTTACGGTGCGGGAGAGCATGTAGGAGGTGACGAATTTCTTGCCGTCCTGACCGTCGTCGCTGCGGAGGACGATGTACATGGTGAAGAGGGTCATCACAAAGAAGAAGAGCACGATGAAGGGCAGCGCGGGTGTGGCGAGCTGTGGCCAGATCCACTGGAACAGCAGCGCTAACGCGGCGATGATGACCGAAAACACGATGATGCGGAAAGAGAACTTCTTAATCGGTACCTTTTTGCTCATTTTTTTGCTTCTTTTGGGTTTTCATTGTGGATCGGATGATGAGGTACAGCGAAATCGCGATGCCGGCCAAAGAGCAGACAATCGTGAATAACGGACTGACATTCAGCAGTTTGTCAAGCTTTATACCTCCGAAGACACCCAATGCAATAACAGCTCCCATTTCAAACGCCAGGTTGGAGTAGGTGGCGTATTGATGGATGGGGGAGCGTTTCTCGGGGGTGCCCTTACCGGTCATTCGTTACTTTCTCTCGGGTTGCGCGGCGGGTTGTTGTGCGGCCACGCGGTTGTTGCGCATTTTGCAGTTTCCTGAGAATTCAGCGCCGGGTTCGATGGCAATCTTGCCCGTTTCGATATTGCCGATGAGGTTGGCCGTGGATTTCAGGGAGAGTAGCTCCGAAACCAGCAGCGATTCGGCTTTCACTGAGCCCTCAATCTCAATGTTGGCGCATTTGATGTTGCCTTCCACCACGCCGCTGCGCCCGACGATGATTTTAGCCTTGCTTTCGATATTGCCGCGCAAGGCGCCATCGATGCGGCAGTCGGAGGAGGTGATCAAATTGCCCTGCAACTGGGTGCCCTGGGCAATGACATTCACGGCAGAACCGCCGTAATCACGAGTATCGGTCTCTTTCATAAGCTTCTTGTTTTATTGTTGTTTAAGATAATTTTCCTTGAAAAAGTCGTTGTAATTGTCGCGTTCGTTCCGTTTGTTGTAGAAAGTGGTGTAGTTGGTAGAGCTAATGGCGAACGGCTCAATGGTTTTTCTTTCAATGTCAGACTTGAACAATTCGTCTTTCAGCAGAAGATTGTAGTAGTCCATGGCATCCGAATTATTCTGGAACTTGGAAATGGTAATCATCTGGCGCTGGTTATCAATGAAGAAACTGCTGACTGTCAGCTTCTTGAGACTGAAATTGCTATTGTTGAAGTTTGTGACGTTCTGCTTGACGGTCTGCAAAGGCAGGTCGGCAGTTTTGACCAACAAGATGATATAATGCTGTTCGGTAGGATTGAAGACAAAAGCACTTGACTTTTGCACCTCGGGCTGTATAGCTTGTTGTATTTCAGCCTGTTCCGGACTGTTTTCTTCGATGCCTAACGCTTTCCGTATCTGATGTTCCGTGAAGTTGGTCAGATAGAGGCGGGCCAGCTCAGCAACGGGCTGTTGCGGGTAGTTTTTCACTACATTGGTCAGCCCGACAATGAGCGTATCCTCATTATAGACCTGACCGGCGGCGATGGCGCGCAGGTAGGCATATTGCGACTGCAAGGTCTCGTCAGTGCAGTTCGGGATGGCGGCATTTGCCGCAGACACAACGCTGCTCCAACGCTTGTTCACGAAATCCTGATATACTTCCGCGTACTGGTTTTCCAGCGTTTTCTCTTTGGCAGCCAGCTTGTTGTAATAATCAGGATCTTGAATCAGCTTGGCGTAGTCGGTTTCGGGATATTGGGTCAGCAGGGTGTTCTTGTAGGTTTCCGCCTTAGGATCGCCAATTTTCTTGTAGAGGGTGTAGAGCATGAAGATGGAGGGGAGGGCGTATTCACTCTTCGGATAGCGTTGCAGCAGCGATTCGAAGGAGGCACAGGCACGTTTCGTATCATTCAGCAGATCCTGATACATAAAGCCCGTTTCGTATAAGTCTCTGGCAATGATGGCGTTAGCCGTATCTTTCGCCCCTTGGGTCAAAGGCAGGTCTTGCAGGTAGTAAGCCTCCTTCTTTGGGTCGGTTTCCCGCTTGGGAATCGGGTTGCCATCCTCATCGTACTCAACTGTATCTTGTGCTAATGACGGGTCATTCATCAACGCCATATCGTCGAACGAAATTTGGGTCTTGTTGCTGATGAACCAGTTATCCTCCAGTTTCCGGTTGCCGAAACGGCGGAAGAAGTCTTGTTGACCGGCGGTCACTAACGACTGGTTGTAGAAGTACCATTTGCCATTGGAGCTGTTTTGGTTGACGTTGATGTTGGTGTAGGAGGCGGCGTTTTGCATGGCCAGCATCCGTTCTGCCTCTTCGGCGGCGGCCTTGCGTTCGGCCTCGGTGTAGTCAGCAATCATCTTCCGCACCCACGCATTGCGCTGGCCCTCAGGCAGATTCGCAATACGCAACAGGCTGTCTTGCAGGTCGATTTCGTTAAGTTTATCGACCAAATCCTTCAGCACGTTCGATTTCTTTTGCAACTCCTCATAGTTGGGGTAGTTTTTCGGGATGACCATCATGGCCGTATCATAGTAGTTCTGTGCCTCGCGATATTCGTTATCATCGAAGTAGAGGTCAGCTAAGGTAATACTGGAGAAGGTCTTTTGGTAGTTGTTATCGGTGGAGGCGGCGACGGATTTTGCGAGATATTCTTTCCGCAGCTCCTCGTCCTCATCAATGCGGGCAATTTCGGAGAAAGCGTAGTAAATTTGGTCACGATAGTCTTCGTTCTTCTTGTCATTCAGCATCTTATTGAGCTGCTTGGTGATAGTGTTGCGGTTGCTTTCCGTGCCATCGTAGTTGGCGGCGAGGTGCATCTGGGCGCAGAAAGTCATCTCGTAGTTGTTGGATTTTTTGATGACCTCCTTGAAGTTTTTCTGGGCTTCGGCCTGCTGTCCGAGCGTCTCGTAAAGTTCACCGAGGATGAGTTGCAGGCGGGTGCGGAAGTCGCGCTTTGGATGGTTGGAGAGGGCATTTCCGATATAGTCAATAGCCTCCTGCACATCACCGTCGGGGGCGGTGAGATGGTATTCCGCCTTTGCCGCGTTGAAAAGCACCGCAAAGTTTTTCTTGTTCTTCTTCTCGTTCATGTAGCGGATAGTCTCCAACAACTCATCCGCGCTGGCAAAGTAGCCTTGCCGCATTTGGGTGCGGGCGAGCAGTACTTCCGCCTCGTCGAGGATGTTCGACTTGGGGTAGGTGTGTACGATATAGTTCAGCACGCGTTGGGCCTGCACGTAGTCCTGCTTGTAGAAGTAGGATTTAGCCATAAGGAAGTAGGCATCGTCGATGGTTTTCACATACTCCTTGCCCTTGAACATCATAGAGTGTTTGTGGATGGCTTTCGAGGATTTTTCGATGGTGCGGTCAAGGTGCGAGAGGCACGGGCCGAGCTCACTTTTGTCGGGGTAGTTATAGATCGGCAGCGTGGCCGTGTAGTTATCCTTCGACAGTTTGGCCAGCTCCTTCTCGGCGTCCTTCATCGCTTGGTTTCCGTTCCAATACACATTGTACTTGCAAGTTACGTTGTGATAGGCGCGGTTCGGGAAGGTGTTTTTGGACGTAGAGCAGCCAGTCAGTGCCGCTGCCAGCAGCCCGATGCACAATATCGCGAACAGTTTTGTTTTCTTTCTCAATGATCCGTTTTTTTAGTGAAACGTGATTAACGTAGTAAGTGTTGTTTTATTATTTCCGGTTGTTAAAATATTCCTCTAAGAGGCGTTGCACATATTTCCCGAAGACATCAAACTCGATATTGACGACAGAGCCGGGCTTGAAATTATGGAAGTTGGTGACTTTGTAGGTGTAGGGGATGATAGCCACGGAGAAGCGGCCCTTTTCGGAATCGACCACTGTGAGGCTCACTCCGTTAACGGAAATGGAGCCTTTCGGCACGGTGAAGTTGTTCTTTTCGGGGTCGTAGGTGAAGTAGAAACGCCAACTGCCGTCCTCATCAACCACCTTCTCACACACGGCGGTCTGATCCACATGCCCTTGCACGATATGCCCGTCGAAGCGACCATCCATGCGCATGGAACGTTCGAGGTTCACTTCATCGCCCACCTTCCAAGTACCGAGGTTGGTTTTCAGCATGGTTTCCTCCATCGCGGTCACCACGTACTGTTTTTTCTCCTTGTCCAATTTGACCACGGTGAGGCAGCAGCCGTCGTGGGCCATGCTCTGGTCGATGCTGAGTTCGTCGGCGAAATCGACTTCCAGGGTGAAGTGGAAGTTGGTCCGGTCCTTCTCAATATTGACGATTCTTCCTGTTTTTTCTATAATTCCAGTGAACATACTTATCCAAAAATAAAACCTGCAAAGATACAAAATTTTCGGAATGGGCGACGTTCATCACCACAAAAAAGGGACACCCAAAAAGGATGTCCCAAATTACGTTTTTCGTAGAGACGCGGCGCGCCGCGTCTCTACATGTTGTGTATCAAATTATTTGATATTCGGTTCTTCCAGACCGAGGTGTTGTTTCTTATCGACGGCCTTCAGGATGATACCGAGGATGAGGGCGGCGACACCGAGGCAAGCCAACATCACCAACGGCCAGGTGTAGTCATAGGAGACGGCGGCGGTTTCAGCATCGATCAAGCCTTCGTTCATTTGGGTGATGACATCTTGGTTTGTTTTGTCGAGTACCTTGCCGATGAGCAGCGGGAAGAGCCACAAACCGATGTTCTGGATCCAGAAGATGAGGGCGTAGGCGGAACCGATGATCTTCTCATCGACCAATTTCGGGACGCTGGGCCACAAAGCGGCGGGCACCAACGAGAAGGAAGCACCCAAGACCAAGATGGTCAGGTAAGCTACGATGACACCACCGGCGGCGTTGCCCTTGAACTGCGGCAATATGAATGCGAAGGTCAAGTGGCAGATAATCAGCAACAAAGAGCCAATCATCAGCATGGAAGCAGCTTTACCCTTGTGGTCAACGTAGTTGCCCAAAATCGGGGTGATAGCCACGGCCAACAGCGGGAAGACGGCGAAGATGGTCTCAGCCGTGCCGCGCATGTAACCCATCCAGCAATAGACCACCAATGCCACGACGGCCAATGCCATCAGACCAACCTTGGCGGTTTTGTTCTTGGAGAAGTTGCTGGTGAAAGAGCAGACAGCCACTACCAACATGATGAGGTATTGGATAATGGTGACGGAGCTGCCACCCCAGAAGGTGTTGATGTCGGCCTCGGTGAGCGTGAGGTTGCACTGCAGCATGTTCACGGCATATTTCTGGAACGGGAAGATGGCGCTGTAGTAAAGCACGCAAAGCAGAGCCACCAACCAGAAACCGCCGGAAGAGAGGATCTTGCCAATGTCGGACACTTTGAACGGATCGTCCTTCTCTTCAGCCTCGCCAGTCTGCTCATCCAATTTCTTGTCCATGAAGAAATAGACGATGAACATGATC
>Ga0310690_10003808_pt1 | contig 22125 bp, 17 predicted proteins | sample AusTroGonzalo_MG_2_FD_207661 | JGI IMG/M metagenome (GOLD analysis project Ga0310690, IMG submission 207661) | Bovine rumen microbial communities from tropical cattle in Woodstock, Queensland, Australia - Gonzalo_04 (v2) (version 2) | ecosystem: Host-associated > Mammals > Digestive system >... | reverse complement strand
AACGATATTACGTTGTGGACGGGAAAACCCGTGGACCGTAATCTCGATCGAGACGCCCACCAGTGGCTGCCAAGCATCCGCGAAGCCCTGTTTGCAGAGGACTATGCTAAGGCCGACTCCCTTCAGTTGCATGTGCAGGGACCTAATTCCCAGTATTATCAGCCGTTGGCCACACTTCATATCCGCGACCTCGGCCAAGGTGCTGTCAGCGGCTACCATCGCCAGCTGAGCCTTGACTCCGCATTGGTCAACGACAGCTATCAGCGTGGTGGACAAACCATCACCCGCGAGTATTTCGCCTCCTACCCCGACCACCTGATTGCCATACGGCTGCGCGGTGATATCAACTGTCAGCTCATGATGACAGGACAGACACCCTATCAAGCCAAGGCCAGCGGACAGCAGATAACAATGACGGGGCATGCTGTGGGCGACCCACAGGAGAGCATTCACTTCTGTACGATATTAAAGGTGAAGACCGACGGTAGTGTGGCTGCCAGCGACTCTACACTCACCATCACCAAGGCCAGCGAGGCAATTGTCTACCTGATTAACGAAACCAGCTTCAATGGTTTCGACAAGCATCCTGTCAAGGAAGGGGCTGCCTATCTGGAAAAGGCTACCGACGCCATCTGGCACACAGAGAACGTCAACTACGACGAAGCCCGCCGCAAGCACATAGCTGACTACCGTCAATACTTCGACCGCGTGAAGCTGCAGTTAGGTAGGCCTTTATCCTATAACGGCACTACGGAGCAGCTGCTCAGGGAATATCCCAACGGCGGAAACTTTAGCCGCTACCTTGAGACGCTCTACTTCCAGTATGGCCGCTACCTGCTTATCAGCTGTAGCCGTACGCCAGGCGTTCCTGCCAACTTGCAGGGCCTGTGGGCGCCGGCACTCTGGTCCCCTTGGCGTGGCAACTACACCATGAACATCAACCTCGAGGAGAACTACTGGCCTGCCTTCAACACCAATCTGGCAGAGTTGGCACTACCCCTCGACGGCTTTGTGCAGGCCCTGTCTGAGAACGGCAGCTACACAGCCCGCAACTACTACGGCATCAACCGCGGATGGTGCGCCAGTCACAACAGCGACATCTGGGCAATGACCAATCCTGTAGGCGAGAAGCGTGAAAAGCCGGAATGGTCGAACTGGAACATGGGTGGTGCCTGGCTTGTCAACGCCCTTTGGGAGCGTTTCCAATTCACTCAAGACAAAAAGTATCTGCAACAGGTTGCCCTACCCCTGATGAAGGGAGCTGCCGATTTCTGCCTGGACTGGCTCGTGGAGAACCCCAACCAGCCGGGCGAGTTGATTACAGCGCCCTCTACATCGCCAGAGAACGAATATGTCACAGACAAGGGCTATCACGGTATGACCTGCTATGGCGGGGTAGCCGACTTAGCCATCATTCGCGAATTGCTCCAGAACGTCATTACAGCTTGTAAGCTATGCGGTGGCGATGCTACTGCCTACGAGAAAGCCCTCGCCCGTCTGCGTCCATACACCATAGGCAGCAACGGCGACCTGAACGAGTGGTACCACGACTGGCGCGACTACGACCCACATCATCGCCACCAAAGCCACTTGATAGGACTTTATCCTGGCAGCCACCTGACCAGCCCTACCCTACAAAAGGCTGTTGAGCAAACCCTCCTGCAAAAAGGCGACGAGAGCACTGGCTGGTCAACAGGCTGGCGCATCAATCTTTGGGCAAGGCTCCATCGTGGCGAACAGGCCTATCACATCTACCAGAAGCTGCTGACATTCATTTCACCAAAGAATGGCACTAACTACAATCGAGGCGGCACCTACCCCAATCTGATGGATGCCCATCCGCCTTTCCAGATTGACGGTAACTTCGGTGGTACAGCAGGCGTCTGTGAGATGCTCCTGCAGTCACGCTATGAAACTGACGACTCACCAAAGGCAGCCAGCAAGTGGGTGATTGAGCTACTCCCTGCTCTGCCTGGGGCTTGGAAGGACGGTTCTGTCAGCGGCCTTTGTGCCCGTGGCGGCTTCGAGCTCAGCTTTTCATGGGCCGACGGAAAGGTCACTGAGTATACCATCACGTCAAAACATGGCGGCAGCGCCACCTTATTATATAATAATGACAAACAAACTGTCACGTTGAAAGCGGGACAGACTCAAACCATAAAATTATGAACAAACAGCAAATCAAGGAAACCAACATCGCCATCGCCGCATCATGGGACGGCGTAGTATCCATCGACGAAGACATTGTGCTGGCTGACCATATCGCTGAAATACCAGTGCCCCGAGACGCCCGTCGCATGAACTTCATCCTCATTGTTCTCTGCACGCAAGGCTCACTGAAATATACCCTTGACACCCAGCAGATAATTGCTACGCCTGGCGACGTGTTCATCATCTCGGAGCGCCATGTGGTGAATAACTACGAAGCTACGCCTGATATCAAGGGACAGGCCATTCTGCTGTCGGTTGATTTCTTCCGCGAGATTATCAATAATGTCAGTGAACTATCGGCTATTCTCCTCTATGCACGGAACTTCCCCATTATGAAGCTCTCTGAAAAAGAGATTTCCACCTTCAGCATTTATTTCAACGCCCTCAAGGACCGGATGCTCGACAAGACTAACCATTTCCGCAAGGCCCTTGTGCGCACACTGATGCAAGCCATGTTCTACGACCTGAGCAACGTCATCTACCAGTCGCGGGAGGCAGGGGAACAGCCTCTGAAGCGTAACGAGATCATCTTTACACGCTTCATTAAGCTGGTGGAGGAGCATTGCCGCCATGAGCGCCGCGTAGGCTGGTATGCAGAGCAACTGAACATCACGCCTAAATATCTGTCAGAATCCGTAAAGACAGTGAGCCGTCGTACACCCAACGAGTGGATCGACAACTACGTCTTGGCAGAGTTACGCGTCATGTTGCGTAACACCACCTATAGCATCAAGAAAATCACAGAGGACATGAATTTCCCCAACCAGTCGTTCCTTGGCAAATATTTCAAGGAACATGTTGGCATGAGTCCTTCAAAGTATCGCAGAAAAGAATAAAAGCTCTATAGGTAGCCCTGCGACCGCAACTCATCAGCAACGTCGCAGAGTTCCTGATACCACGCCTCGCCAAAGCGGCGAATAAGCGGTTCTTTTAGAAATTGGTATAAGGGTAGGTCAAGGGCCTGCCCTTTCTTGATGGCATCCTCGCAGATCTTCCAGCGGTTGTAGTTCAGGCCCACGACGCCGTTGCCGAATTCCTTGACTCGTATAGGATAGAGCGCACAGCTGACAGGCTTACAGAAGTTGGTCTTCCCTGCACGAAAAGCCTTCTCCAGTGCACAGAGGCAACTGTCGCCATCATAACACGTAAACACACAATCCTTCCCCCTCACGATACTCGTCACCAAGTCACCTTCCTGATCGGTGTAGGCCACGCCCTGACGATCGATGACACTCTGCGCCTGTGCCGACAGGTCAGACCACACAGTATCGAGTGCGTCCTCAATTCCAGCAATCTCATCCAGTGTCACTGGCGCACCAGCATCGCCTTCCACACAGCAGATGCCCTTGCACTTCTCATAGTCACAGCAGAAGCGTTCTGTCAGTATCTCTGAGGATATCAGTATGCCGCCGACGTCAAGGATAGGAGGAAGGTCTTTTACCATACGATGGGTTCTATTCCATTCTGTTTCAGATACTCGTTGCAGCGCGAGAACTGGTGCTGTCCGAACCAGCCGCCACGATTGGCAGAAAGTGGAGAGGGGTGGACAGACTCCAACACGAGGTTGCGGTCTTTCGGAATCATATATGCCTTACCGCGGGCATAGCCGCCCCAGAGCATATAGACCAAGTGTTCGCGATGGGAGGCCAAGGCCTGAATGGCGGCGTCAGTAAACTTCTGCCAGCCTAACGATGAGTGACTATTGGCCTGATGAGCACGAACGGTCAGCGTAGCATTGAGTAGCAATACACCCTGTTTGGCCCAACGCGTCAGATTGCCTGTCGGCGGTACGGGCGTTCCAAGGTCCTGCTCAATCTCCTTGAAAATGTTTTGAAGCGATGGAGGAAACTGTACCCCGTCCTGAACAGAGAAACTCAGTCCATGGGCCTGTCCTGGCTCGTGGTAGGGGTCCTGTCCGATGATAACCACCTTCACCTGGTCGAACGGGCACAGGTTAAAGGCATTGAAAATCAGCCTACCTGGAGGGTAGCAAGTCGTCTGCTGATATTCCTGTCTAACCGAAGTGGTGAGTCCGAGAAAATAAGGCTTCTCGAACTCACCACCAAGATGCTGTTTCCAGCTTTGTTCTATCTGAACGTCCATTAGTCTGTAATCAGATTCTCACCAGTCATATCGGCAGGCTGCTCCAGTCCCATAATGTGGAGGATAGAGGGAGCAACGTCGGCCAGACGGCCATCCTTAACCGTAGCTGAGTTATTGTTGGTGACATAGATAAACGGTACGGGGTTCAGCGAGTGGGCTGTATTGGGAGTGCCGTCGGCATTGATAGCGTTGTCAGCATTACCGTGGTCGGCAATGATGATAGCCTCGTAGTCGTTGGCCTTGGCAGCCTCAATCACCTCGCGGACGCAGTTGTCAACAGCCCATACGGCCTTGGCAATAGCGTTGTAGACACCCGTATGGCCTACCATATCGCCGTTGGCGAAGTTCACCACGATAAAGTCATACTTGGCCTCATTGATGGCAGCCACCAGCTTGTCCTTCACCTCGTAGGCACTCATCTCGGGCTTCAGGTCGTAGGTAGCCACCTTCGGAGAGGGCACCAGAATACGATCCTCATTCTCATAGGGAGCCTCGCGACCACCGTTGAAGAAGAAGGTGACGTGTGCATACTTCTCTGTCTCGGCAGTGTGGAGCTGCTTCTTGCCCTGCTTGCTCAGATACTCGCCTAAGGTGTTTTCTACGTTCTCCTTGGGGAAGAGAATGTGTACACCCTTGAAGTTGGCATCATACGGCGTCATGCAGTAGTACTGCAGGCCAGGAATGGTCTTCATGCCCTGCTCAGGCATATCCTCCTGCGTCAAGACGATGGTCATCTCCTTGGCACGGTCGTTACGGAAGTTGATGAAGATGACGACGTCGCCCTCCTCGATGCAGCCGTTGACGCTGGCATTGTGGATCGGCTTGATGAACTCGTCCGTCACGCCCTCGTCATAACTCTCCTGCATAGCCTGCACCATATCGGTGGCCTGCTTACCAGTACCATTGACAATCAGGTCGTAACCTTCCTTCACACGCTCCCAGCGCTTGTCACGGTCCATTGCATAGAAACGGCCTACGATGCTGGCGATAGCGGCATCATTATCAGCGCAGACCTTGGTAACCTGCTCAATGAAGCCCTTACCACTCTTGGGGTCAGTATCGCGGCCATCCATATAGCAGTGTACAAAGAGCTGGTTTTTCAGACCATAGGCCTTACCAATCTCAATTAATTTAAATAGGTGGTCGAGGCTGGAGTGTACACCACCGTCGGAGCAAAGACCCATCAAGTGGAGTTTCTTTCCATTCTCCTTAGCATAAGAATAAGCAGCCTTCACCTGCGGGTTCTCCATGATGGAGCCATCCTTGCAGGCACGGTTGATCTTCACAAGGTCCTGATACACGATGCGTCCTGCACCGATATTGAGGTGACCTACCTCAGAGTTACCCATCTGACCGTCGGGCAAACCAACATCCTCACCAGAGGCCTGCAACTGTGAATGTGCTGACGTAGCAGTTAACAAATCGAGGTAAGGCGTAGGTGTGTTAAAGATAACGTCTCCCTTACCATGCTTACCGATTCCCCATCCATCGAGAATCATCAAAAGTGCTTTTTTTGCCATTGTCGTTTCTTGTATAATTACATGATTGTTTACAGCCTGCAAAATTACTCATTTTCAATGAGACCGCCAAATAATCGGGACAAAAAACCCCTAAAAAGCACGTCCGAGACAAATCGGAAAACAAAAGAGACGAAGAGAAACGGCCCATAAGACAATATTGTCTAATTTTGCAACGAAATTATAACAATCGCCTAAAAGGCCCCCAAACTACTACTTTAATCAGATTATAAGCCTTTAGGCTCCGAATGTTTCCTGTTGAACTTCGGGGCCTCATTTTTTCATAGGCCACTTGGCAGCACAAACTGGCCCACTTAGCAGCACTAACTTGGCGACTCTTAAGAAGATACTGTCGTTCAAAAGAGAAAAAAGTTATCTTTTTATTTTGTTCTTTGCTCACTTATTCGTATCTTTGCACCATCGCTTTACGGCTCATTCGTGGGCAGCGGGCGGTCTTATATGAGAAAGACGTTGTTTTTCATAATGGAGAATGTGATATGTATAGAAAGGAATGTATAGAGATTCTGACAGCCTGTAGAAAAACTCTGCAGGAGAAGTACGGTATTTTATCACTGAAACTTTTTGGTTCAACGGCAAGAAATGAGCAAAATAACGATAGCGACGTGGATGTGTTTGTGGAGACACAGACACCTAATCCCTTCTTGCTAATGGAGGCAAGAGACTATCTTGAATCTTCAACAGGAAGGTCTGTTGACATTGTCCGCAATCATTGTAATCTAAATCCAAGATTAAGAAAACGTATTGAAAAGGATGGAATCACTGTCTTCTGAAAGCAAGAGTCTCGCGCTTGATATTCTCTATGATATACAATCTGCTATCGAGAGATTGCAGGAAAGGACAAAGCGTATACGTGACGTTGATGACTTCCTCGGCTCATCAGAGGGAATGATTCTGTTGGACGCTACCTGTATGTTGTTGATTGCCATTGGGGAAAGCTTAAAGAATCTTGATAAAGTAACAAATGGAAAGTTGTTGTCAACATATCCAGCTATCCCTTGGAAGCAAGTAAAGGGTATGAGAGATATAGTATCACACCATTATTTTGACATAGACCCTGCTCAGGTCTTGTGGATTGTAACAAATGAAATCAATCCTTTAAAGACTGCCATCAATTATTTCATTGAGGAATTGGAGAAGTAAGCCAACAAGCGACTATGCCTATGTCAAGATTTGGTAATCCAAGACGCCAATTTTGCTCCGACTAATCGCGGAGTTTAGTCCGGGCAAACTCGGAGTTTACCCCGACCAAACTCTGAATTAAACCTGGCGGGTTAGCACTGCTAACTCATAGACTTAGCAGTGCTAAGTGGGCCACTTCTTTCCAATAACATCAAGACACAACGTCAGGACGTATTTTCTGAAACTTGGCAACACCTCCCGTCCATCGTCTGAAACCCCGATACACAAAGGATTTCCCATTTTTGAGACCTCCCGTCACACCTCCCGTCAGACCTCCCGTGACATCTCCCGTATGACCTCCCATCCGTACAACCGAGGAATGTGACACAGGGGGAGGATGACGGGAGGTTGACGGGAGGTGTCAGCGACAGATCTCCCGTCCCAAAACCCCTTTCCACAAAGGCATTTCAAGAGAAAACGGGAGGTCGGGAGGTCAACTACAAGTATCTTTGCACCATCGCTTGACAGTAGGAATGGGTACTGACAATTAGAATCATATACCCATATACCATCATCCTTCAGAAACCCTTATCTGCAGGGACTTTCAGCCATGGTACATGTTATGGTATATGCCTGCGAAACATATACCGTGCCGCAAACCCTTTCTGCATCGAGGTTTCAGCCCATTCATGGTATATGGGTATATGTCGAGACCAAAATAATTAACTGAAAATTTGGAAGCTTCGTAATAATTTCTTATCATTGACCCATCGTTCTGAGAAAGGAGCTATGGCGAGGTGACCATTATCCATGGATAATCTTTTTTGGATAATAATTTGTAGATATGAATAAAAAGATGTCAGGGAGAAACAAAGAAAAAAGGAAGAAAGTGACACGGTCAGAAAAAAAAAGTAACAAAAACTTTGTTTTGCTATTAACTTTTTGTATCTTTGCACCCAACAGAATAACTAAAAACATGAGAAAGATACTATTGACAACACTATTAACCATCGCGGCAGCACAGGTTGCCGTAGCTCAGGAGTTTGATTTCCACGAAATGGAGTATACGCCGCAACAGACGGTGTTTCAGTTGTTTGCACCCGCCAACGCCAAGGCTGTTAAGGTGCGCATCTATAAAGACGGGATGGAGGGGCGCCCCATCAAAACCGTAAAGATGAATCGCAGTGACATAGCGACACACGGGGAAGGAGCGGGGGCAGTTTGGACGGCTACTGTACCGGGAGACCTGAAAGGCCGCTTCTACACCTTTGACACGGGTCATGGCGAAACACCAGGCACGTTTGCCAAAGCTGTTGGCGTGAATGGTAAGCGTGGCGCTATCATCGACCTTCGTACTACCGACCCTGAAGGCTGGGACAACGATTGCCGCCCCGTCGTGAAGTCGCCTGCCGACCTGGTGGTCTACGAACTCCACCACCGCGACTTCTCCATCGCCCGCAGTGACGCCAAGAATCCTGGCAAATTCTTAGCGTTGACCGAGCCATGGGCTATCTATCACCTGAAACAGCTCGGCATTAATGCCATCCATATTCTGCCCAGCTACGACTACGGTTCTGTCGACGAAACACGCTTGAATGAACCGCAATACAACTGGGGCTACGACCCGGTGAACTACAATGTGCCTGAAGGTTCCTATTCTACCAATCCCTATCTGCCTGCCACCCGCATCCGCGAGTTCAAGCAGATGGTGCAGGCCTTGCACAAGGCAGGCATCCGCGTCATCCTGGACGTGGTGTATAACCATACTTACGACATTGAGCATTCAAACTTCCAACGTACTTATCCGGATTATTATTATAGGTGGTCAAAGGTCGAAGGTCCGCTCGGCCCGAAGGGACGCTTGCCAGAGCAAGAAAAGGGGAAGGAATATTCCAATGGGTCTGGTTGCGGCAATGAGACTGCGTCGGAGCAGCCTATGATGCGCCGCTTTATGATTGAAAGCGTGAAGTACTGGGTTCAGGAATACCACATCGATGGCTTCCGCTTCGACCTGATGGGTTGTCACGACATCGAGACCATGAACATTATCCGCAAAGAAGTGGAGCAGTTGGATCCCACCTTATTTATATATGGCGAGGGCTGGAGCGCTGGAGCATGTGCCCTGCCTACAGAACAGCTTGGCGTGAAAGCCAACATCCCACAGATGCCGGGGATTGCCGCCTTCAGCGATGAAATACGCGATGCCCTGCGCGGCCCCTTCGACGACGACACCAAACCAGGGTGGCTGGGAGGTGCACCCGATTGCGAGGAAAGCCTGAAGTTCGGCATCGCCGGAGGCATTGAGCATCCGCAGGTCGACATGACGAAGGTGAACTACTCAAAGGCGGCATGGGCCATCGAACCCACGCAGATGATGAGCTACGTCTCATGCCACGATGACATGTGCCTGGTTGACAGATTGCAGGCCAGCATCCCAAGACTGAAGAAAGCACCCGCCTCGGAACTCATTCGCCTTGACCAGCTGGCCCAGACTGCAGTTTTCACGTCACAGGGTGTACCCTTCATGCTGAGCGGCGAGGAGTTGCTACGCACCAAGAAGGGTGTTCACAATTCCTTTGAATCACCCGACAGCATCAACCACCTCGACTGGCAGAACAAGGAACGCTACCCCGAGGTATTCAAGTATTACAGCAACCTGATAGCCTTGCGCCAGCACCATCCCGCCTTCCGCTTGGGTAATGCCGACCTTGTACGAAAGCATCTGGAATTCCTCGATGCCCCCAAGGGTGTCGTTGCCTTCTGCCTGAAGAACTATGCCGGACGAGACGACTGGCGTAATATCATCGTCATACTGAACGCCGCCCCCAAGAACGTAGCCGTTACCGTTCCAGCAGGGAAATACACTGTTGTCTGCAAGGACGGCACCATCAATGAGCAGGGAATAGAAACAATCAGCGGCACAACGGCAACCGTGAGCCGGCATTCGGCATTGATACTACACGACTAAAAAATTATCATCAATATGAAAAGACTACTATTATTAACCGCCATTGTGGCACAAGTGCTTACTATGAGTGCAGCAAAACAGAAAGTTGCTATCGACCGTATAGAACCTACCGATTGGTTTGTGGGCATGAAGAACCCGCAAGTACAGCTGATGGTCTATGGAAAAGGCATCCGCGACGTACAGGATGTGACTACCGACTACCCAGGTGTGGTCATCGACAGCCTCGTACGCCTCGACTCCCCCAACTACCTGCTGATTTACATGAACCTCCGTAATGCACAACCGGGAGAAATGACGCTAAGTTTTAAAACTAAAGAATTAAAGAATTTAAAAATTAAATATCAGCTGAAGCAGCGCGAAATGAGTGGCGACAAGCGAATGGGTTTCACCAATGCCGACGTGCTCTATATGCTGATGCCCGACCGCTTTGCGCAGGGAGCAGGCCACAACCCGCAGGTGAAAGGCATGAGAGCCTACAAGGAAGACCGCTCGGAGCCCTCACTGCGACATGGTGGTGACCTGAACGGCATTCGCGAACACTTGGACTACTTCTGCGATTTAGGCGTGACGGCCCTCTGGCTGACACCTGTCTTGGAGAACGACTCGCCCGATGACGAGAAGGGCTACTCCACCTACCACGGCTACGCCACCACCAACTACTACCGCGTAGACCCCCGCTTCGGAACCAACGAAGACTACCGCCGCCTCGTCGACGATGCCCACGACCGCGGACTGAAGGTGGTGATGGACATGATCTTCAACCACTCTGGTTTCGAGCACCCATGGACGCTCGACATGCCCTCGAAAGACTGGCTCAACCTGCCTGAATGGCTGAAGGAGTCGGGTGGCACCAGCAATCCTGACGGCACCGCATTCCAGCAGACCAGCTACAAGTTGACGCCCGTGCTCGACCCCTATGCCTCGAAAGTAGACCTTCAAGAAACAACCGAAGGATGGTTCGTACCCACGATGCCCGACCTGAACCAGCGTAACCCGCACCTGATGCGCTACCTCATTCAGAACTCCAAGTGGTGGATAGAGACGGTAGGCATCGACGGCATCCGCATGGACACCTATCCCTACGCCTATGCTGAGCCGATGGCGCAATGGATGAAGGAAATCAATGAGGAATACCCCAACTTCAATACCGTTGGCGAGACATGGGTGACGGAGCCTGCCTATACCGCCTCCTGGCAGGACGGTTCTCCATTAGCGCCCAGATCATACCTGAAGACCGTCATGGATTTCTCGTTCTTCGACAAGCTGAACCAGGCAAAAGGTGAAGAGACCGATGCCTGGTGGAACGGTTTGAACCGTATCTACAACTCCTTCGTTTACGATTACCTGTATCCCAATCCCAGCAGTGTGATGGCCTTTATCGAGAACCACGATACAGACCGCTTCCTTGGCGAGGGACACGACACGTTGGCATTGAAACAGGCACTGGCACTGTTGCTCACCGTTAACCGCATCCCCCAGCTGTACTACGGCACGGAGGTGCTGATGAACGGCACCAAGGCCGTGACTGACGGAAACGTACGCAAGGACTTCCCTGGCGGATTCCCTGGCGACGCCCGCAATGCCTTTACCAAAGAGGGGCGCACACGCACTGAGAACGCTATGTTCAACTGGCTGAGCCGACTGCTGCACTGGCGCCAGAACAATACTGTCATCATCAAGGGTAAGCAAACGCAGTTCATTCCCTACGATGGCATCTATGTCATTGCCCGCCAATACGGGGGCAAGACGGCACTCACCATCCTGAACGGCACTTCAAAGCCCGCCACCATGCAGGTGAAGCGCTATCAGGAAGTGATTGGTACGGCTTCTCGTGCCCGCGACGTACTCACAGGCCGCTATTACAACCTGGGCAGTAATGTCGAGCTGAAGCCCCGCCAGAGCTTAGTCTTGGAGTTTTGAGGACAGACGCGGCGAATAGTCACGAGTGTTCATTTCCCAGATAACCACCAGCCATACGATGGTTGTTGGCAGGGCTTTTAGTGCATAAGGCTCCAGCCACTGTTTCCAGATAAAGCGGGGGAAGAACACGTCGCTTGTACAGAGCGAGGTAAAGATAAAGGCATAGATGAGCAGCACCAATGCCCAGCGTCCCCGTTGCCAAGGGGCCGTGGTGTACCACACGACGAAGCCCGTCATCGGTGCTATGTAGCCGTAGCTCTCCGTTCCCGTCGAGAAGAGGGTGACGAACATGGTCACCGAGGCCAGCATGGCATAGCGAAAAGCGACATTGCGATACTGGCTAACACGACGGAAGGGCGAGAGGAACAGCAGGATGCCAGGGATGATGAGCCACAGGTCGCTATACTCCGTATTACCGGAAATCTTGCGGGGAATGCCCAACAGCGAAGTGTTGGTGGTGTTGAAAGCCTCAGCCAAGTTCTGAGCATTTTTGGCTACCAAGGAGTCATACCAGCCGAAATACTGCTGCACCACATATTCGGGACTGCTCACCAGCATCGGTAGTACAAAGAACAGAGCCGCCCAACCCAAGCAGGCCAGGATAAACTTCTTCTTGTCCTCCACAAAGAAGAAGAATGCCAGGCCCATGACGCCATAGAGCTTGATAAAGATGTTAATCACAATAAAGAAGGCGGCCCACACGGGCTGCTTCTTTTCTATGCAGGCAAACATCAGCAGATAGCTGGCCGCCATTGCCAGATCGTACTGCTCTACAAAGAGTGGCGTCAGCACCTCATGGGCGCAGAACCAGAACATGAACACCTTCTGCCAACGCTGCAGCGGCATGTAGCGCACAGCTATATAGAACGTCGCCACAAGGAAACACTCCCACAGCAGCATGCCCCACGTATCGGGCAACATGGCAAAGGGCGCAATGACATAGAAGAACACGGGACCGTAGTGGTTGCAGTCGCCATGCAGATAGGGATAGAAGTCATAGAGCGGCAGCTGCTGCAACGTGTTGACGAATACCGACTTATAGATTTGGTAGGTATCGTTGTTCTTCGACCATTTCAGCAATCCTATAATGATTGGTATGAGCGCATAGACAACGGTGATGGTGCGCCAGTCGCTCCAGAAAGGCTTCTTGAAAAACGCCTTCACTTGTGATAAAGATTGTTGCTTATCCATTGGCTTCGTGTTTCTTGAAGGCAAAGAATTTCTGCCCGAGATAGTTGATGAGCATAAAGAGAGCGGTGCCGACGAGCATGGCAATATTCTCAACTATGACCTTGCTGAAATGCATGCTCTCCAGCATATAGCGCGTCAAGGGCAGTGCCAGGCTGTAGGCGATGACGTAGCAGACAACGATGTTCAGTGCAAACTTCACGATGCTGCGCCAGTCAGTACCCTGATAGTGGAATGTAAAGTGCTTGTTGAGAAAGTAGCTCAGGATGCTGCCAAAGAAATAGTCGCAGAACGACGAAACCCAATAGCTGCAGCCAAATACGTTGTAGAGCACCAGCATGATGGCTGTGCCGAAGAGCGTATTAACGACGCCCACAACCAGAAATGTCAGGAACGACCTATCGAACAGTTTCTTGACTTCCATAGTTCTTCGTGTACATTTCATAACAGAGTTTCAGCCACACCAGCGTTACCGGCAGTGCCTTCAGGGCATAGGGTTGTACCCACTCCTTGCGCAGATAAGCGGGAAAGAGATCGCTGGGCGACAGGCTCGACAATACGAAAACGAATACCATGAGTGCCACATCCCATCCCGTGCGTCGCCAGGGAGCTGCAGTATACCAAACAACCACGCCGACAAAGGCAATGATGTAGCCGCTGGACTCACTGCCAGTAGAAAAGAGCACCACAAACATCAGTACCGAGGCCAAGAGCGTCTGTCGGAAAGCTACATGCCTATACTGTGACAAACGGAGGTAGGGAATGGCAAAGAGCATCAATCCAGGTACGATGAGCCATAGGTCGCTGAACGCCAGTCCTGTCGTACGATGCACCATGCCGAGCAGCGAGATGTTCTGTGCGATGGATGCCAGATTCTCGCCGTTTTTCTCCGTCAGACAGGCAAACCACTCCTGATACTGGCCTATCACGTAGCCAGGGCTACTGATCACCATTGGAGCCACAAACATGACCACTGCCCACAGCAGCAAGGCCCCGACAAAGCGTCCCTTATGCTTGGAGAAGAAGAAAAATGCCAGTCCCACGATGCCATAGAGCTTTACAAATGTGCCGAGCATCACCCAGAAGGCAGCCATCCCATCACGTTCACGCTCTATACAGTAATAGGTGAGCAGGATGATGGCGGCAATGGCAATGTTGAACTGCTGCATGAAGACAGCCGTCAGCAGCTCGTGGGCACAGAACCACAACAGGAACACCTGCTGCCCGTTGGTGAACTGCGAACGTCGGATAGCGACATAGAGCAGCACTACCAGCGACAGGCACCACAGCAGCAGTCCCACCCAAAGCGGCGTCACTGCAAAGGGTGCAATCAGCAACGAGAAGAACGGACCATAGTGGTTCACATCGTTATACTCTGCCGGATAGGGCGCATAGAGCGACGTGCCGTTCCAGGCATGCCAGAAAGTATACTTGAATATCAGGAAGTTGTTACACCGGTGCAACTTCGTGAGTGCCCCGATAACGGCAATGAGCAACCACAGTCCTGCTAACAGACGGTGGTCTCTGAGCATCGGATGACGCAGAAAAACACTTAATTTTCCTCTCATTTCCCTCGTTTTACGCTTATTCGTCCGCAAAGGTACTAAATAATTCCTAATTTATTGTTCTTAATTCATAATTATTTTCTATCTTTGCACCAATGAACAGCGAAAATAAAATATCGGTAGTCATCAACACCTACAATGCGGAGCAGTATCTTGAAGAGGTACTCGACGCTGTCAAGGGGTTCGACGAGATACTTGTCTGCGATATGGAGAGTACCGACCGTACCGTTGACATAGCCCTGTCAAAGGGCTGCCGTGTGGTCACTTTTCCCAAGGGCGATGCCGTCTGTGCCGAGCCAGCCCGCACGTTTGCCATCCAGTCGGCTACCCACCACTGGGTATTTGTGGTCGACGCCGACGAGCTGGTGACACCCCAATTGCGGATGTACCTCTACGACCGTATCGCCAGCGGCAATTGTCCCGAAGGGCTCTATATTCCCCGCCACAACAAGTTCCTTGGGCGCTACGAACGAGGCTTTGCCCAAGACCATCAGCTGAGGTTCTTCATTCGTGAGGGTACCACGTGGCCACCTTACGTCCACACCTTCCCTACCGTTCAAGGCCGCGTAGAGCGCATTCCCGCCAACAGCGACAACATCTGCCTGCTTCATCTCTGCGATGAGACCGTTGGCGAGATTACCACCAAGAACAACCGCTACAGCGATGGCGAGGTGGAGAAGAAGGCGGGTCGCCATTACTCGGTGTGGGCCCTACTGCTGAAGCCTCAGTGGAAGTTCTTCTCTGAGTTCATACTGCGTGGTGGCTTCCGCGACGGCACAAGGGGTATTATCAAGGCAGGCTTGAAGGCTACCTACCAGTTTACACTCATTGCCAAGATCATTGAGCAGCGCTTGCGCCGCGAGTTAAACGAATCCTGAACGCCCATGCGCTTATTCTATTACGTCATCTACAGTCTCTGGTTCCTGCTCTCGCTGCTGCCGCTCCGTATTCACTACATGCTGAGCGACCTTCTCTACCTTATTATCTATAAGCTGATACACTATCGCATTGGTGTGGTGCGGAAGAACATCCAGGAGTCGTTTCCCGAGAAAGATGAAGACGAACTGCTGGCCATTGAGCGTGGTTTCTACCACTGGTTCTGCGACTATCTGGCTGAGAGCATCAAGCTGCTGACCATGAGCCGCAGTCAGATGCGCCGCCGCATGGTGTTCAAAGGAACGGAAGTTGTCAACGAGGTGGTGCGCAGCGGACAGTCGTGTGCCGTCTACTTAGGCCACTACTGCAACTGGGAGTGGATCACGTCGCTGCCCCTGTGGGTAACGCCAGAGGCCCAATGTGGCCAGATATACCATGTGCTGGAGAATCAAGAGTTCGACAAGCTGTTTCTGAAACTACGCCAGCGCTGGGGCGCCGTGTGCATACCCATGGCCGAAACCCTGCGCCGTTTGATACAGTACAAGCAGGCTAACAAGCCCGTTGTCATTGGCTACATAGGCGACCAGGTGCCTTTTTGGAACAACATTCACCACTGGTGCCAGTTCCTGAACCACGACACCCCTGTACTCACCGGCACTGAGCGACTGGCACGACAGACGGGCCATGCCGCCTTCTATCTTGACGTACGACGCCTGCGCCGCGGCTACTATGAGGCCGAGTTCAAGCTCATTACGCGAGAGCCGAAACAGCAGGCGGAGTTCGAACTGACTGACATCTACTTCCGCATGCTTGAAGAAAGCATCCGCCGCGACCCAGCCTGTTACCTATGGAGCCATAACCGCTGGAAGCGCACCCGTGAGGAATTCAACCTGCGCTACGACCCGGCCACAGGGCGCGTCGACATCATTTCGAGCGTTGAGGAACTGAAGAAGAAGAAAGGCTTATGATATTTGTACGCGACAAGGGCAGGCTCTGCAACAACATCCTGCAATACGGACACCTCTATGCCTGGGGCCGCGAGCACGGCCGCAGCACGATGTCCATGCGCTTTGCCTACAAATACCGCTACTTCCGCCTCTGCCACACCCGCTACCACAACTTCTTCACCTACGTCTTTGCCAAATATGCCGCCAAGTGGCATCTGCTGCCCATAGCCGACTTCGGCATCGACGCTCCCAACGACCCTGAGCGCCAGGAGCAGCTGTTGCTCACCCATCGCCACATCGTGGCCGAGGGATGGTACGCTCGCTTCTACGACCTGTTCCTCAAGTATAAGTCGGAGATTCTGGGGCTGTTCCAGTTCGACCAATTTGTGCGCGAAGCGCCCGACCGTCTGCTGGCTACCTTGCCGCCCACTGGTTTCCGCTTAGGGCTTCACATCCGTCGCGGCGACTATCGCACGTGGCACGGTGGACGCTACTACTATACCGACGAACAGTACATCAGCGTCGTCCGCCAGTTTCTGCAACTGCATCAGGACTTGGCAATACAGCTCATCGTCTGCGGCAACGACCCTGAGCTCGACGAGCAGGCCTTTCGCAATGCCTTCCCTCAGATGCACATCGTGTTTCCCAAGGGCACCCCTGGCGAAGACCTCTACTTGCTGTCGCGCTGCGATCGCCTGATAGGTGCTCCCAGCACCTTCACCCTGGTAGCTGCTATGTATCACGACCTGCCCCTTTACTGGATTGAAGACCCCGATACGCCGCCCACTGACGACGTCTTTGGCCGCTTCGACCAGCTGTTCCGACAAATCAAATAACCTATTCATATCACTATGGCTAAGAGAGACCTCAGACAAACGCTTCGCACAGGCTTTATCTATCTGTTGCTGTCGACCGTATTGCTCGCCATCGTTTTCTTTTCCTATATTCTGCGCAGTGCCAGTCTCGACTTCATGGACATTGGCGGTTGGTGCTATTTCCTGTGCTCCTGCCTGTCACATGCTGCCCTTTTTGCGGCCATCCCCTTCCTGCTGCTGTTTCTGCCCGCCGCCTTTCTTGGAGCGGGGCCGAAGACCAGTGGTGCCCTGATGTGTGCGGGAGAGGTGCTGCTCGTCGTGGGCTTCATCATCAACGGCTTCGTCTATGGCCTCTACCATTTCCACATCAACGGACTGGTCATCAGCATGCTCACGGGCCCTGGCGCCTCCGAGATATTCGTCTTCAGCCCGTGGATATACCTCAAGGGTACGCTCTACATCCTCGCCATCATCGCCCTTTGTGCCGCCCTGCTGTGGTTGGCCATCCGTCTGTCGCAACGCCCGCTGCCCCACCTGTGGCGCAACGGATTGCTCTCGCTGCTGGCGGTAACCCTGCTGGCTCAGGGCATGCACGTCTATGCTGCTGCCACCATGAAGCGCTCCGTGCTCGAAGCTACGGGGTTCCTACCCTACTACTTCCCCATTCGCATGAACTCCACACTCGACCGCTGGGGACTCATCGATGGCGACAAGCTCTCACTCATGCAGTTCGACGACGGTGGCGGTGAAGGCAACATTGCCTATCCCCTGAATCCCCTCAACGTGCAGCCGTCAAACGAGCCGCTGAACATCGTGATCTTTGGCGTCGACTCCTGGAACTATCGCACCATGACACGCGACTGCGTACCCAATATCTATGCCTTGGCCGACAGCGCCGAACTCTATACCGATCACTGGAGCAGCTCCAACGGCACCCGTGGTGGGCTGTTCGGACTCTTCACAGGCGTATCGTCCTACTATTGGGACAGCTTCGAGCGTGGCAACATCCAGCCACTGCTGGTCAGCGAAATGCGCCGACAGGGCTACCATATTCAGGCCTACCCCAGTGCCACCTTTGCCGACCCGCCCTTTGCCAAGATGTTCTTCGCAGGCATAGAGGGGCTGAACACCGATACAGAGGGGAAGACCGTGTTCGACCGCGACTGTCAGATTACGCGCAACTTCATTGCCGACCTCGACAAGCGCGACACATCAAAGCCATTCTTCTCGTTCGTGTTCTACGACCTGCCCCACGCCATCCAGATTCCCAAGGACCATCTCTACCACTTCCAGCCCTCGTGGGAATATGCCGACTACATGGAGCTGGGCAACGACGACGACCCCACACCCTTCTTTAACCTCTACCGCAACTGCGTGTGGACTGTCGACTCGCTCATTGGCGAGGGCATCCGGGCCCTGAAGGAGCACGACCTGCTGAAGAACACCGTCATCGTCATTACCGGCGACCACGGGCAGGAGTTCAACGAAAACCACAAGAATTACTGGGGCCACTGGGCCAACTACTCCCGTCCCCAGGCGGGCGTGCCCATGGTCTACTATCATCCTGGCTGCGAGCCTCGTGAATACAAGCATCGCACCACCCATTACGACATCTCAGCCACCCTGCTGCGCCAAGTGCTCGGCGTTCAGAATCCTGCCTCCGACTTCTCGATGGGCTACGACCTGCAAGACCCAGACCCGCGCGACTGGCATGTGGTGGGCAACGATCTGTTCTACGCCTTCATCCTCAAAGACGGCACCATCGTCGAGAAGCGCGGTGCCGGCAACATCGTGATCTTCGACAAGGTGATGAACCGACTCGACGACTACCCCCTGAACGCCAAGCAGCTCAATGACGCCATCCTGCGCCTGAACCGTTTCTATAAAAAGTAACGCCCTATGACCATCATGTACCTCACCTTCGGTCAGAAGACCGAATACCACGTCCAGGCCTACCTCTCGATGCTGTCGTTCCGCAGGCAGCTGAACCCCTCAGCCGACCGCATCGTCATGGTCACCACTGCCCCCGAGTTCTACCGCCGTGCCTCGTCGTGGGCCGAGGTCATCGCCATCGACGACCTTCAGGTCAGCGAGTGGCAGGGCATCCACCACTTCTTCTGGCGTGCCAAGATCAAGGCCATCGAATATGTGGGCACCAAATACCCCGCCGACGACCTGCTCTACCTGGACTGCGACACCGTGCTGCGCGGCCCCATTGGCTGGCTAAAGCAACAGTTGGCTGAAGGCCACGGACTGATGGACACCAACGACGGGCACCCCATGAACATGAAGACCAAGACCCTGCGCATGTGGCAGACCATCAAGGGCCGCACCTATGGCGGCATCACCCTCGGCCCGCAGCACAACATGTACTGTGCCGGGGTGGTGGGTATTCCCCACGACAAGCTGCAGGAAGCCGTTGCCACCGCACTGTCACTCTGCGACGGCATGCTCGACGACCACGCCGAGCCCATCGTCATTGAGCAGTACTCCCTGTCGATAGCCCTCTACGAAAAAACGGGCCTCGTCGAGACCCGTGATTGCATAGCCCACTACTGGGCTGCCAAGGATGAATGGTTGCAGGCAGCCTACGAACTCATAGCCCATTCCCATCTGACTGATGCCACCCTGGATGACGAGCTTCGGATGTTTGATGCCATCGACTGGTCATCGCTCCCCGTCTACGTCCATAAGTCGAGCACCGCCCGCCGCCTACGCAACCTCATTGCCCGTCTCTTCCCCGATCGCGACCACCGCTACATCAAGTAGTGTTGTAGCATCCTGAGTAAGCACACCCTATTCAGTGCTATCGTCAGGTCGTTGTTAAAGTCAATTATCTTCACAATAGAGGATGTGTCAAATTTGACACATCCTCCTCTCATCTTAATAGATGCAGATTTAAAAGCTTTTCTATTTGCTTAGATACTCGCCAACGATACCAACAGGATCGCTTGCATTCACAAGTCCCCATCCAGCAGACCTGTCATCTCCAGTGTCATAAAGAAGTTTCCCTGCTTTATTATAACATTGTACCTGACGAACCATAACATAACTGTATATATCGTCATACATTGCTTTAGTCTTCGTCATAGTTACTGGTGACTTACTGCCTATTTGCCTTGCAAAATACTTTTGCCATTCTGGTGTGTGATAGACGGCTTTTATCCAGACAATGTGTTGTCCTTTCTTATCTGTGACTATATTGGGATTATAGTATATTTCCACATCGTCATCATCGCTTACTTTTACCCATTGGCCAGGGTTCTTTGTCTTGGATGCTTGTGCAAAAATAATCAATGGAAGAGACAACAAACAAAAAATTATAGATATATTAAACTTCTTCATATTCAATATATAATAAAAAATTTATTGTTTAGCGTACAATTAAAGATAAGAGCCAAGACTTGCATTTCAAATGTATAACACTTGGCTCTTATTATTTGCTTTCTTTTATCGTTTTATTCTACTATTTGGGAATACCATTCAATATTTTAATATTTATCGCATTCAAACGATTTATTTGTTTCATACTCATTCTCTCTTCCAAATCTCCAATTTCAGAAATAATTAATTGCTGTTTTTGGGCCCATTCTAGTATTTTAGTTGTATTTGCGGGATCTTTTGTGTCAATTCTGTTCATGAATGAAATATAATCCTTGGCAAATTGTTCATACTTGTCAAGCATGGCGTCAATGGATGCACTATTTTTAGAAGAAGTATTATTGTTCTCTGCAGTCTCCTCAGATGAATTGTTAAAAACATCATTTCCTTCATCATCATTAATGCTTTCGATATCCCCCTCATCATCACTTCTTGATGATTCACTATTACTTTCAGAAGCTTCATTTTCTTGATAAGCTGTAGAAATTCTAAAGCCAACAGCTTCTTGCGCATCGTCAGTTAAGGAAAAACGGATTGTACCTTTTTTGCCAGGTTTTAGTTTGGCAAGGGCAATACATTCGTCAGAATCATAGGGTCCAGATAATCCACTTCCATTGGCCGATATTTTGTAGACAACATTTCCATCTTCATCTAAAAATTCTATACCAAAACCAACTTGTACATTAGCTGCAAATAGTTGATGGCTGAAGGAACATAATTCGCGTCCATCAAGTTCAAAAGGTAAGTCTTGGTCAGTGCGTTCTATTTCTACCGTAATAATTCCACTTCTCCAGTTTCCTGTTGCTTTATATTCTTTGTCTATTACGGTGAAACAACCTTCTAAATCGCCAGAAACTTCTGTTTCTGTTGGTTTAACTACGATTTCTTTTTCTTCGTTTGATTTTTTACCTCCACATGATGCAAGACAAATAGCAATAAAAATCAGTGAATAAAACTTTAATGTTTTCATATGACTAACTCTATTATTAATGCCTACTCTTCTAAGGATTTTCGGCTTTCTCCTATATTTCTTGAAAATTACAGCATCTGAAGACGTCTCAAATTAAAATTCTTTGCACGCCCAAAAGCTGTAAACAAATCGATTAATGCCCAAATACAAGCACCTCCGCATGTTAACAACTTTAGGATTCCCAATCCAGTTTCTCCAAGATAGAAACGATCTGCACCAAATCCACCAAGGAAGAAAGCCAACAAAAAACATGTCATTGGACTTTTCCAAGGAGTAGCAATCAACATACTCTCTTTGCTGTCATCAGCCTTTTCCAGTTTCTCACGGATCTGCATTACTGCAAATTCTGGGAATTTGTCTGCATTAACCAACACAAACTGATCTACTTTTGTTTTTTCCATAAATAATCACTAGTGTCCACTAAAAATGGACGAGTTTAAAAATTAAATAAATTAGGTTCACTTGAACCGCTTCGGTCTTTATCATTTTTGAATATAGTTTTGTCGAAGAGATCTCTAAGATGC
>Ga0310690_10003807_pt1 | contig 22140 bp, 18 predicted proteins | sample AusTroGonzalo_MG_2_FD_207661 | JGI IMG/M metagenome (GOLD analysis project Ga0310690, IMG submission 207661) | Bovine rumen microbial communities from tropical cattle in Woodstock, Queensland, Australia - Gonzalo_04 (v2) (version 2) | ecosystem: Host-associated > Mammals > Digestive system >... | reverse complement strand
CTGGGGTTAGTTGAGTATAATTCATATAGGAGCCTCCTTGCCGGGATTGGCTCCTTTATTGTATCAAAAAAGCCGCACCAAGTGGTGCGGTTGAAATTTCAATTTAGGAAGAAGCTTTATTAAAATAAGCTTCTTTTTTTACATAAAAATAAGTTGATTTCTCAACTTACTGTAATTCAACTAAATATAGTATTTTATTTTCGTGTACAAATATAAGTGTAGCATTTTTTTGATAATCATCATATTTTGCGTCTGTATAAGTCCAATTTACTTTTACTTTGTATGCTGCTTCATCTGTTTTCCCACTATAGCCATAAGAAACTTTTTCTATAGAATCTATTGATATTTCTGATACTGTTGGCAAATCTTGTTTTCTATTATTATAGATATTACTTTCTACATATTTATAGTATGTATTTTCAGCATTTTGTAAGAAGTTTTGCAAAATATCCGGATGAACAAATTCTACTCCTCCAATATCAGTCTTTGCCGTTTTCTCATTAAGGGAATAAAAATCTAAAATAAACATTTCCGTAATTTTACTTACATAGGATTCTTCATCTATAGAATCTTGTCCAAGAATTTTTACCAATTCATTAAATTTTTTCCCATATTCCTTACTCTTATTATCTTTTAGAGTATACCCAAATTCTTCAATAGAATTCAGAATTTTTGTCTCTGTTACGACAGGTTTGGTAAAATACGTTTTATAAGCATAAAATCCCGCTCCCACTAATATCACAAATAAGATAACAACTAAAGTGATTTTTACATTCTTTTTTAATTTCATCTACTGCTCTCCTTTTTCTAATATTTCTTTATTTTCTTCATCACTAGCAAGAAGATTAAATGAGATAATATCATTTGAAACATCTAACAATTCATTTGTATAAGTGTTATTTGCTTGGATTTCTTCTTCACTTATTGCTTCATCACTTAATGATAAATACTCTCTTTTTTGGCTGTTATAATATGCTTTATTACTTACCCAATTTCCATTAGGAAAGCATACTACATTACTTTCCTTAATTGTAAAGATATCATGACCCAATTGATATTTATTATAAAATCCAAAGAAGTTTCCCAATGTTGGCATAGCATCATACATTCCCATAACGTTAGTAATATTTTTATTATATTTACTTCCTGCCATGTCCTTTGTCCATATAATAAATGGTACTCTTCTTCCCAATTCATACTGATAAGATCCATATTCTACATAGTTAGGATTATCTTTTGATAATGTGGAATCTTCTTCCTTATCATAATTATATAATCTATTATAGTCCGCTCTCGGAAGTCTTGCGTCATGATCTCCATATAATACTACTACCGTATTATCTAGCAATCCATTTTGATCTAGTTGATCTAAAAGCTCACCTAACGCACTATCTGCATAATGAAATGATTTAAAATATTTCCCTAGTTTTGTACCTTCCATATAGGGATAGCTAACTTCTTCCGGTGTACCATCTTCTAGGGTAACTATTTCTTTTAAGTCCACATCAAATTCTCCATATTTTTCAACTTCAGAAAATGGCGTGTGATTGGTCAACATAATCATTAATCCATACCAATTGGTATGCTCTTGATTAATTTGTGCTATTTTAGGGATAGATTGAGCAAAGAATGATTTATCTGATAATCCCAAGCCTATAACATTTTCTGATGTTACTTCATAATCACTTTTACTATAGAATCTATCATATCCAAATTGCTTATACATATTTCTTCTATTCCAAAAATCAGCATTATTTGCATGCATAACAAATGTATAATATCCCTTTTCTTTTAATAAATTGGGAATTGCATTATATGTCCTATTCGCATAGGAAACAAAGGCAGTTCCACTTTTTGTAGGAAGTAAAGAGGTTGTAAAAGTTAATTCTGTATCACTACTTGTCCCTACACTTACTTGTGGATAAAAATTAGAAAAATACATTCCTTCTCTAGCTAATTTATTTAGATTTGGGCTCACTTCTTGTCCATTAAATGTTAGACCTATCACATTATTTTGCATACTTTCTGCATGAATTACTAAGATGTTTTTTCCTTCAAAAATATTGGTATATTCATTAATAGGCGCAACATCGGGTGTGTTTAAAAAATAATCATTAAATCTTTTCTTTGCTTTATCATACCCAAACATAGAATTTATTTTTGGTTGGATAGAAGTTACTATATCGTTTGCTTGATAAATATAAATTCCAAATCTCATGACAATGTAATCTTTATTCCATTGTTTAACAAAACGACTTACATCAAGAGACGATAATGTTAATATAAATACTAATAGGGTCACTGTGCTAATTCCTAAAGATCTTAACATGTTCTTTCTACGTTCTTGCTTTATTTCAATTTTTTTGTAATAGTTTTTCTTTTTTAACTTGAGATGAACAAAGACAATAGATAAAGGGCCTATAATATAAATTAAATCCTTTAATTGAATTACATTTTCAACAACAGCGTCCCCAACATCTCCAATATACTGTGTCAAAGACAACATTGATACAGAGGCAAATGATGAATAAAATGTAAAATATACGGAATTAATCATACAAATTGCACTCAATATAATATTAGCAGTTAAATAATATATAAATCTATTTTTAGACCTACATAGATACCCAAAAGAACTAATTAATAAAATGACAGATAAATCTCCTAATAACGCTTTTATTGATAAGTAATTTTCTAGACTATGGATACAAAAAAATCTTAATAGTGTTGCATTTAACAAACTAGCTATGATAAAACTTATTACTAAAATTCTTTCACTAAAATATTTTTTTAGCAAGTGTTCTTTTTTACATTTTTTCAAATATTTTTTTATATGATTAATGAATTTTTTTAATTTTAACTCTATGCGTTTCATTTGGGTTCACCTCATCTTATACATTATAGCATTATTAGTTTATTTTTTCAATCATTAGAAAATGATGCTATTTAGCATCATTTGTATTGTTTGTATTTAACTCTTGGGTCTTACTTCTATAGTCTCCTGCATTAATGACCAATCCTAAGACAAATATGTACGATAAGATATATACCCATAGAAGTAGTACTAAAATATTGGAAATACTTCCATAAAATATATCATACTTTGTAAATGTTTCTACATAGAAAGAATAAACCTCTGTAGAAATTATCCAAATAATAGTAGTAAATAACGCCCCTTTCGTTGTTGTTACACTTTCTATTTGTTCATCTGGAGCAATTACATATATTAATTTAATATTGAAATATATTAATGCTAAACTTAATGGGTATTTTGCTATTTGAAATGCATTATAGAAAAATTTAACAGCATTTTGATCCGTAATACGGGACTTTAACAACTCAAAGATACTATCTCCAAACACAGGAACTAATAACAAGAAAGTAAGTAGTGTTACTAATATAACTGTCATTAAGATTGCCTTTATTCTTCTTCTAATAATATCTCTAGATTTTATCTGATATATTTGATTGGACGCAATAATAATAGAATGACATCCATTCGAAGCCAAAATAAAGGCAGATATAAAGAATACTCCAATATTAAAATTTAGTCCTTTTCCGGAAATGATGCTTACTAATACATCCCCAACAGTTGCTGGCAATGTATTTTCAAGAACTTGTCTTAAAGTATCAATAGAAATAGAAAAAGAGGAAGCTATCGCCCCTAATAAAGCAATAATTGGAATTAGAGAAACCACAAAGAAAAAAGCAAGTTGTCCCGGAAGAATTCTCATCTCTGGTCTTTTAATAACTTCTATTGCTTTTTTTAGAAAGTTTCTAACTTGTTCCATTTTATCTACCTCTTATTTTAACTCTTCTTTATTCGCAATCATCTCTAAAGTTGCCTCATTGATTGCATCATCTAATGTTTTTATTTCATCTAAAATCATGCTATGTCCCACTGCTGCCCCAAATTGATGTGGTAGGTTTTTCATTTCTTTACTTAATTTCTTAGCGTATGTTTCAATTTGTCTTTCACTATACCCTACTAAGTAAATTAGGAACTCATTACCATCTGTTCTAATGATTTCACTATTTTCTAATTGGGTATTTACTAAAATACTAGAAGCTTTGATAATTAATTGATCTCCCTCTTCATGTCCATAGTTATCATTAACATATTTTACATTATTTAAATCTACCATCACAATCGATTGTGGGAATACTTTACTATCTTCCCATTCTTGCATTTTGGCATTTAAATAGTTCCTGTTCTTAAGCGACGTTAGCATATCGGTATATTTATGCCTATCACTAGCCTTTACTTTTTTCACTCTGCTTTTATGTTTTAGATAAATATACAATAGAACAATTATTATAATTGGTATAAATATAATCATCAATACAACTGTATATACTTGCTGTAAAGTAGAATCTTCTATTATAGAAGCATTTAAACTCTCTATTCCACTATTTTTATAATTATAATATGAATTTGTATTAATTATATAATTAAACAAATCATAAAAAGCTTCATCTGCTTTTTTAACCATGAATTTATAATCATTTAACATTGTATCAATATATAATAATTTAAATTTTTTAAATTTTGTAGATTGATAATATGTATAAATTTCTCTATCAATAACAATCATTTTATGATTTGCTTTTGATACTAATTCATTTACACTCTTATATGTTGTTATATTTGCTTTAGAATTTGTAGCAAAATAATTATATAGGCAATCTCCTTCCAGCATCACTATATCTTGATTTTTTAGACTTTCAAGAGATGTGACAATATGATTATCTTTTTGATATCCCAAAACAACATAATCCTCAATAAAAGTTGATAACGTTGCTTGATAATTTTCATCACTATAGTTATAACGATCAAAATATAAGTCCACTTCTCCTTGTTGAATTGCCTTTTTTAGTTCTTCTTTAGATGAATATTCTTTATATTCAAAGTTAATATCTGCGAGTCTTGCAATTCTATCTACATATTCTCCTGCTATACCGGCAACTTTCTTATTAATTTTTACTTCATAAGGATAATTTTTAACATATCCATAAACATAATTTTTAGAAATTAATGATGCCTTTGTTTCTGCAGAAAGATTATTTTCCGTTATATAGTAGTCTAAATATGCTTGATTGTATTCTTTGATATAGTTTGTCAATCTCCACTTATTATAATATTTTTCTACAATATTATTTAACTCTTCATTCGCACCTAAAGTAATTACAATTTGCTTTTTCATTTCTGTAAAGAAGTAATTAACATAGTATCCACTCTTTTTGATTGTATAATTTAAATACATTACATTTGGAGTAATAACCATATTCACTTCTCCATTATCTAAAGCCTTATATAAGTCTTCTACATTATCATAAGTCTTATAAGATAAATTTAGTCCACTCTTCAAGTAATAACTAATTTCTTCAGCATCTTTTGCAAATATACCGAAAGTAATATTCTTTAAGTCTTTTATATGGTTTATTCTTTCATATGATTTTCCTACTATAACATAGTTATCATTAAATAGAAATAAATTTTTATTCGATAATTTTGCATCATTATCTAATATTTGTATGCGAATGTTTTCTGTTGTTGGAGTAGATTCTTTTAAATAAGGAATCTTATTAAATTCTAATCCTACATTTGACTCCATATCCTCAAGAAAACTAAATATAACTCCTGTCCCATTTTGTGCATAAAGAGGATAGTCATTTACCACTTCGATATCAAACGTAGTTCCCTTATTTTCTTCTACCCACTGTTTTTGCCTTACTGTTAAGCTTGTTGAGGAATCTTCTTTGTTATAATAACGATACACAAATATAAAAGCTATAATCGCTATTACGAGGGGAACTATTATTATTAATTTCTTTTTCATCACTCGCTACCTACCTATCTCTTGTCCAACTAATGGTGCCTCTATTTTTTTGCTTATATCCAATGATTGGAAATTCAGGAGAATCATTTTCTTTCTGAATAAATATTTGAAAATCATAATACGTTTTTTGACTATCAGAAAAAACAGTTAAAGCTTTTTCACCATAGGTTTTAGCAGCTGATGAGGATATATCAGCATTTACTGTTAATGCAATTTCTACAATTTTTCCTGCTAATCTAACAGATACTTTAGAAACGCCGTCTTCTTTAAATAATGCCTCTACATCTTTTTGGACACTATCAGATAGCTTAACATTTTCTATACCATCTAGACGATTTCCATAATACGCTCCCTCTTCTCCTCCAAAAAATGTATTTTTGATAAATAGTAAAAGCAAAATGATTGCCAATAAAGCTGCAATTCCTATTATCATTAATTTATTTCTTCTTATATATTTTATTATATTTTCCATATTCTCACATCCTAGCATCTTCATTATACACTATGTGAAGACCTTTTTCAATTGACATTTTTATCTAATTCTTCTTTTAATACTTCCATAGCCAATTTAGGATTTAATGATCCCTTTGTTTCTTTCATAACTTGACCCATTAAAAATTTAATGGCTCGATCATGGCCCATCCTATAATCACTAACAGATTGCGGATTTTCTTTTACAATTTTCTCGATTACTTCTTTTATCTTATTATCATCCGTTATATTTTGAACTCCTGATAGATCTATAATTTCTTCTATTGATTTATCTGTTTCCATAATAAGATTTATCATTTCTTTTAAGTTTTTACTAGTAATTGTTCCATTCGAATAGAAATTTACTAGTTGCATAAAACGCTCTATTGATAAGGTCGTTTCTTTTATTTCTTTTTCTTCTTTATTTAGATAAGCAGATATATCACCTAACAATAAGTTACTGGCTGTTTTCAAATCAATATTCTTATCTAACAAATCATTAAAGTAATCACTTAATTTCCTATTTTGAATTAATTTATTTGCATTAATATCAGATAAACCATTGTGGATATAAATTATTCGCCTTTCATCAGGTAACATTGGAATTGTTTTGTTTACCCTTTCTATCATTTCATCTGTTATATATAAATAAGGAATGTCTGGTTCTGGAAAATAACGATAATCATTTCCCGTTTCTTTGACACGCATTAAAACTGTATTTTGTACTTTATCATCAAAACGGCGAGTTTGGGCTTTAAAAGTTTCTCCTCTGTCTAATAACTCTTTCTGTCTTTGTATTTCTTTTTCGATACTTAACCCAACGTTGGAGATAGAACCAATGTTTTTGATTTCTACTTTTGTTCCAAAAGAATCCGATTCATTTTTTCTAATCGATACATTGGCATCAGCTCGCATAGATCCTTCTTCCATCTTACAATCAGATACATCAGAATAAAATAATAATTCTTTTAATTTTTCTAAATATAGTTTTGCTTCTTCGCTACTAGAAATACATGGTTTAGATACAATTTCTATTAAAGGGACTCCTGCTCTATTAAAGTCTAGAAGTGTTTTTTCTCCTCTATGTGTGCTCTTGCAAGTATCTTCTTCTATATGCATTTCTTCTATTCCAATTTTTTTCTTTTCTCCGTTTAACTCTATTTCAACATAACCATCATAGCCAATAGGAGTACGGGCTTGTGTTATTTGATAATTTTTAGGATTATCAGGATAAAAATAATTTTTACGATCAAAATGCATTTGTCTTCTTATCTTACAATTTAAGACAGTGGCTGCTTTGATAGCCAAAAGAATCACTTCTTCGTTTAAAGTAGGAAGAGTTCCAGGATATCCTAAGTCAATAACATTTGTTAAAGAGTTAGCCATTTGTCCATAACCATTTGTAGAATTTGAAAATATTTTGGTTTTTGTTTTTAATTCCACATGAACTTCTATACCAATTGTAGGAATATAATTACTCATTATTTTCACCTCCAAATGGATTTAAATCTAAATTTAATTCTTTTTCTAAGAAACTTGCTAATTGATAGATTTTTGCTTCTTCAAAACTATTTCCAATAATTTGCATACCAATTGGCATATGATTCTTATCAAATCCAACTGGTATATTAATTCCTGGTAATCCGGCCATATTTACAGGAATTACTAGTACATCATCCATAAATGTCTTTGATGGGTCATCCATTGGATCTGTTAAATCATACGCTGTGGTTGTCGTAGTTGGACCTATTATATAATCATATTTTTCAAAGACTTTTTCAAATTCTTTTTTCATATCATCTCTAATAGATAATGCCTTATTATAGTATGTTTTCGCATTTTCTCCGCTTAAAAGATAAGATCCTACCATAATACGTCTTTTTACTTCTTCGCCAAATCCTTCTTGCCTTGTACTAAGATATAAATCTGTTATATCTTTTGGATCTTCTTTCGAATGCCCATATCTTATTCCATCAAATCTAGCTAAGTTTGATGAAGCTTCTCCCATAGCAATTATTTGATATAGGGTGACTGCATACCTTAGATATTTCATATCAATATAATCAACTGTTAAACCTTTTTGTTCTAGGAAATGGGCAACAGCTTTTATTCTGTTTACAATTTCTTGATCTACAATATCACTAATAAGATAGTTTGGTATTGCTATTTTCATTCCTTTAACATCTTTTCCCATTAGTCTTGTAAAGTCTTCTTCCTCTTTATCGGCACTTGTTAAATCTTTTGGATCTGTTCCAACGATTGCATTTAATAATAGTGCATTCTCATATACGTTTTTTGTCATCGGACCAATTTGATCAAGGGAGGAAGCAAAGGCTATTAATCCATATCTAGATACTCTCCCATAGGTTGGTTTCATTCCGACTATTCCTGTGTATGATGCGGGTTGTCTGATAGAACCGCCTGTATCACTTCCTAAAGCAAATAAAACATCCCTTGCTGCAATGGTTGTGGCACTTCCACCAGAAGAGCCCCCAGATATTTTTGTTTGATTCCAAGGGTTTTTAGGAGCTCCAAAATAGGAAGTTCTAGAAGAGGTTCCCATCGCAAACTCATCCATATTTGTTTTTCCAATAATAATCATATGTTTTTCTTTTAATTTTTCTACTATTGTTGCGTTATAAACAGGAATAAAGTTATCTAATATATGAGAGGCGCAAGTCGTTAATAATCCTTTGGTTACTATATTATCTTTTACCGCAATTGGTAATCCAAATAAAATATTATCAACTTCTTTATCTTCTAATTCTAAAGCTTCTCTTATAGCTTCTTCTTTATTCAATGTTATATAAGCATTTAAATCAGAATGAGCTTCAATATTAGAAAATGCTTCTTCTACTAAATCAATTGGTTTCACTTTCTTTTGTTTTAACAACTCATGAATTTCTATAATAGATTTATCTAAATATTTCATATTAAGCCCCTTCACTTTCTCCAATTACTACCGGTACTTGTATATAATTTCCACTATGCCTTGGAGCATTTTCCAACACTTCTTTTGGATCTAACATTTCTCCAACTTCATCTTTTCTAAGCTTACATTCAGAAGACCATGGCGCTATTAATATTTCATCGTCATATCCTTCTACTTCATTTATTTTTTCTACATCGTTTAACAATTTTTTTAAACTTACGCGAAATTTTTCAATTTCCTCTTCATTCATTTTTATTCTAGCCAAGTTGGCAACATGTAGTACTTCTTCTCTTGATAATTTTTCTTCCATAGGATTTCCTCCTTTAACTTCTATATTATAGCACGTATGATTTTCATTGTAAATTGACGAATATAATTTTTATCTTTCGAAATTTTGTTGATAAAATTACGACTTGTCCTTGACAAAATTCGACAAAGTGGTTATACTAAACGGCATTATTACTGATTGGATTGCACTATCTAGGGGGTGTAGTATGAAAGCAAGTACAACAAAAAAGGTAATAACGCCAAAAAGAAAAACAGGGGGCGGTTCAAAACCACACAACATTCTTAAGAAAGGAGACTTTTTTAAAGAAAACGTTAAGGTTATACTTTTTAGTTCTATTAGCATCTTAACAATCATCTTATTTATCATTATTTTTCATGCTATTAGGGTTTCTTCATTAAACAAAGTAGTTTTAACAATTAATGATATGCAATATACCAAAAGTGATTTTATGTTATATTTTTATTCTGTTAAATATGACTACTTTGGAAAAGAAGTTGATAACATATCAAATGATAGTATGAAAATTATTGTAAATGATGAAACAAAAACAACTTTAGGTGAATACTTAAAGGAAAAAACTCTTAATGAAATTAAGACAGCTACTGCTATTAAGGAGTATGCTTCTACAAATAACATAGAGTTAACAGATGAAGATTTAAAAGAACTAAAAAAAGAAAAACAAGATTATATTAAATCTATAGGAGGACTAAGAAAATTTAGAAAACTGTTACGCAAGAATTCTTCCACAGAAAAATCTTATGATAATATGGCAGAAACCGATAAGCTATATAGTAAAATCCTAAAAAAATTATATAGTGAAGGTAAAAGAAAAGATTTAACAGAAGAAGAATTACAGGCTGCAGAAAAAAACTATAGTAGTAAATATTTTAAAATTGAACAAATAATCTTAACAACAATAGATACACAAACGCGAAAAAGTCTTTCTGATACCGTAATCAATCAAAAAAAGACTTTGGCAAGTGCCATCTATAATTTAGCTATTAATGGAAATGATTTTGAACAATTGGTTAGTAAGTATAGCGAAGCCGCTGTTGAAAAGGAACCACCTTATTATGAATATTATAAGGAAGGCGAATTATTAGCAGAAATAGAACAAGCTATTGTGAAACTAGGTAATAATGAAGTAAGCAACGTTATTCAAACTAATTATGCATTTCATATAATTAAGAAATTAGAATTAGATGATAGCAAATATAGTGAATACCTTGATGAATTGAGAGAACAAAAAGCTTTAAAAGATATAAAAGATTCCCTAGACTCTTTAAAAATAATTTATCGAGATGCTTATAAAGAAATTAAATATTAAAGAAGATTAGGAGAAGGAGTAAGTTTTATGAAAAAGACTAAAGAACCTACATTAAGAATTGTAATTACTGCCATAGTTACAGTTATCTTAATTTTAGTTATATTATTGTTAATTAGAAATTTCAAGTATACACCATCTAAAGCTAATGCCCTTTCAAAAGACATAAAAGCATTACAAAATATGTCTGAAACTTATAATGCTGGATTGGTAAAAGACTTAAATGAAAAAAAAGAAGCCTTAGAAGAAATTAAGACTGCTCAAACTACAAATTACAATAATACAACTCACAACATTAGAAATGCACAAAATACTATTGTTAATAAAATTAATGATAGTAACAAAGATTTATCAGAAAAAATTAAAGCTGCAGAAGAAGCAGTGAATAAAAATGTTGATGAAGCTGAAGAAGCAATCAATGACAATGTAGATCATACAAGACATTCCGTAAATTCAAATATTAACTATAACGCTTATGTAATCAATGCAAATCTTGATTACGCAAGACGTGTAATTAGTAGAGATATTGAAAATGCTAGAGTTTCACTTTCTGGAAAAATTGATACTTCTAAAGATGAAATTAAGGCTAAGATCAATAGTTCTAAAGATGAAATCAAAGCTAAAATTAATGGAGCTAAAGAAACTATCGTTAATGAAATTAATGATGCTAAAGATGACGTTAATGCTAATACTGATGCTGCTAAGGATGAAATCAATGATAATATCGCTGATGCAACACAATCAATTAACTCAACTGTTACTCTTGCAACTGCATTGACAAATTTCTTGATGAATACAAGATTTAATCAAGTAGGTCAACAAATTACAAATCTATCAAATGATTTACAAGCTGCTAAAAATGAAGTTAAGGCTAACACGGATGCCGCTAGAGATGCTGTTAATGCTAATACCGATGCTGCTAAGAGCGAAGTAAAAGGTAAAATTGATAGTTCTAAAGACGAAATCAAGGGTAAAATTAACAGTTCTAAAGACGAAATTAAAGCTAAAATTAACGGAGCTAAAGAATCTATCGTTAGTGAAATTAATGATGCCAAAGACGAAGTTAATGAAAAAATTGATGACTTATCACTTGTTATGACTAGAAGATTTAATCAAGTTGATGAAAGCCTTGAAGATTTAGCAAGCGATTTAGAAGCTGATAAGAATGAAATCGTTGGTTCTATTGCTACAAAGGCAGGAGAATTAAGTGATTCTATAGATGCTGTTTCAGGAAATCTTGCTGACTTATTTGACTATGTTGAAGAAATTAATGATAACAAATTAGGTTCATTTGATGACGGTTCTACTGTTTATAGTAAATTATTCAACTTAGGAACTATGGTTTATAAATTAAACCAAAAAGCTGATAAAGCTAATACTGATCTTGAATCAATCAAAGCTAGTATAGGTACTTATAGTGATGCAACTACAGACGAAACTTTATTTGGATTAAATCAATTAACACTTGAAAAAGTTAAGAATGTAGGTAGTATGGTACATCAAACTTACACAAATTTAAATGAAACTACTCAAACAATAAATTCATTATCTACAATTATTGGTACTCAAACTGATACAAGTGCAGATAATACCTTATTTGGAAAAACTACTTTATTATTAGAAAAAGTACAAAATGTAGGTAATATGCTTTATACTATTAATACGAACGTAAATGCTGCTAATGGTAAACTAGATACTATTATCACGAAATTAGATACTCCATCTACTCCAGCAACTCTAGAAATAACAGATAGCGTTCTACAACAAGTATATACTCAAGTTGGAGCAAATGGTCCTACTAGAGATAAGATAAGTCAAGCTATTGAATGGTTAAAAGCACATAATTACGCTAGATAATTAAAAGCATTATAAAAGATCCCAAAACTTTGGGATCTTTTTTGTTAGAAACAAACACTATTGAATAAGTTCAGCAGAACTAAAATAATATGATTTCCCTTCTTGTTTAAATACATATTTATATTTACTTGCCTTTTCATAATAGGATTCTGCTATGTTTTTCATATCATCACTTCCACTTATATTTTCTGAAATTGGTACTAGTTCTTCTTGCCCTAGTACTTTTTTATAAAACTTGTAACTATTTGATTCCCAATCTACCATATTATAATAAACAACGTCTTTCATTATTTCGATTCTATCATTATACTTGGTAGCAGATTCTAATTTGGTATATGTACCTTTAAATGTCCATCCAACATCACATCCTGCAGGATCTAAAGTATAAGCGCATTCTTCTCCCACACAGCCTGCTTCAACGCCAAAGCATCCAATTCCAACTCCCGCAATACCTTTAAGTGATTCTACTCGTTCATAACTTACATTTTTTCCAAATATATTTTTAACGGCGTTATCTACATCTAAATATTTTATTCTTAATTTAGTCTCTGTGCTTCCATACTGAGAAGCTGGAGTATTGGTATGAATAACATTTTTATCTTCTGCTATTTCAGCCAAAAGCCCTATTTCTGTTTTCTTTTTATTATCTAAATCTGTCTCTACAAGTTTTTCTTTTTCATAAATATCGTCATTAAACCAATTCGTTTTCTTCATTAAGTCTTTTACTTCACTGCTTTCAACGTCTAATTGTAACGCTATGTTCTGTTTATTTTCTTCTATTTTATTTTTTTCATTAGATTGTGTAGATAAAGGGATTATGCCCTTATCATAACAAATATAGCCTACTAAACATAAAATTATTATTATTAGAACAGTAAGTAACGTTATATTGCTGCTCTTTTTTATCTGTTTTTCATTTGATTCTAATCCTACAATATTTGAATTTTCTTCATTATTTTCCATTCTTTTTCTCCTTTTCTCATATATTTATTCTGTATAAAGTATACCCCCCCCCCGGCTTTGTCAATATAAATATAACATTCTTTGCTATTTTTCGCTATATTGGTGGTTTTAAAAATTGTCAAATTTACATTATAAAGGAATGACATTGTCATTCCTAATAGTTTCTTTTATCTAAAATATTGAGATCTTTCCAATAATGGAACTTCTCTTTTTATACATTGTTAGAAAAACAAAAAAAGCACTATTGTGCTTTCACTTTACTCATAAATTTATAAGTACCATTATCTTCCTCAAAAGTGAATATATATTTGTATTTTTCTGATTCGTTAGTACCAGTCATTATTTTCTCAACATTTTGTGTTAATATAATTTTATTACCTACCTTTACTGCAGATGATAATAACTGCTTGAATTCTTCAGCAACTGGTCCAAGACAAGCATCACCATACAACGCATATCCATCAAAAGCTTCAATATAGTGATATTCCCGACAGTAAGACACTTTTATATCTACAGAAGTATCTACTATATTATTTTGACCGAAAATATCCTTATATACGTAATCTACATATTTTTTTGGAAATACGTATGTAGAAGTTAGCTGACTGTTTTCATTATCTATGCATGCACTTCTTTTTCCACTCAAAACACTTGGTATTAAACCGCATTCTACATCATAGGCATTTTTATCATTCAAGTTTTTACCAACTATCAACATCTTTTCAGATTCTGAGGCTGTTGCTGAATAAAAATCTTCTGAATCTGTTATATCCACATTACCCCCTCTCGAGTCTTGGTAATTTTCAATATCAGTAGAAACTTTATAATACAAACTTCTTACCAATGCTGAATTAATATCTAAAATTTCTTCTTTTCCTCCTGTATTTGTTGATTCATTGTTGCTAAGAATTATTCCTTTGTTATAGCATATATATCCTAATAGACATAAAACCAGCATTATTAATAAAATGATAATTACTACTAATACTTTTCTGTTTCTTTCTTTAACTTCTACTATCTTTTCTTCCATTATACTCCTCCTACTTTCTATTTTTATTTTAAATCTGAAAGCAAAAAAAATCAACTATATACCAATAATATATACCAATAATAATTTACATTTTTACATTATAAAGGAATGACAATGTCATTCCTAATATTTTCTTTTATCTAAAATATTGTGGTCTTTCCAATAATGGAACTTCTTTTTTTATACTTTTGATTTCTTTACATAGTACTTTTTCTTTTTCAGTCTCATACATTTGCATATAACTTGGTTCTTCTTCATACTTACCAGTTTCTTCATTATATCTGTACTTAGATAATCTATGTATATCCCAGTCCATTAACATATAATTGTAAAATCTTTCATAAACGTTTGGGCAAGATGTTGTAATTGTCCTTGGAAAACGATCAAATTCCTCATGTGAATCCAAACCGAAATAAGTTGCTTTTTTTACAGGTTTACCAAAATAAAATCTTTCAATGGAATCATATCCTAGATATTGAACATAAATATCCTTAACGTACTGCATTAATTCAGAGGAAAGGTACCTATAATATGCACCCTCAGTTGAACGCCAAGACGGTATCCTAGACGCAACTGTTTCTTTATTTGTTCCATAAAATTTCCTACCTATTGTGTCAAAAAAATGGCCGTTAGAGTATGCTCTTTGAAAGAACACTAATAGATCATATGTCATTTTTTCAAAAGGGTCTTGTTCAGAAAGACGATTTAAGCTATTTCTTTTTTTCTCTACTGTATCGTTTAATGATTGATAAAATTCCTCTATACTTTTTGTATTAAATTGTGGTCCTATCCAGCAACCTCTCTTAACAATTTCTTCCATTCCAGGATATCGATTATATTCTCTATATTTTTCATATATATCCTCAACGGAGGTATCTTTTATAATATAACTAATCCAACATAGGAATTGTTGTGATAGCGGATTAACTGGGTCATCATGAGATAATCCTCCTACTAATCCACTATATCTTATGAGTTCTCCACTTGGCGAATAATAACCAATAAATGGTCCCCTCGAGCCTTCCCCATTTTCACCAAGCAATATCTCCCATTTATCATAAGTTAATGTCATCTTTCTCCATCTCCTTACTCTGCAAAACAATTATTAAGATATGAGGGATTATTTTTCTTTTTATATTTTTTACAGTTTCAATCAGTGAGACTTATTATAGCAATATTTACTAGTCTTGTAAAGAAAGTTTTTCCTTAAATTCTTCTTCTGTCCAGATTGGAATTCCTAGTGTTTTGGCTTTTTCATATTTACTTCCTGGATTTTCTCCTACTATCACAACCGATGTTTTCTTAGAAACAGATTCTGATGTTTTGCCGCCAGAAAGTTCGATTTTTTCTTTTGCCTCTTCTCGTGTATATAAAGTCAAAGAACCGGTTAGTACAAATGTTTTTCCAAAGAATTCTGGATTGTTTTCAATTTTTTGTCCTAAATATTCCATATTTATACCTAGTTCATTTAGTTTTTCTAGTAATTTGAGGTTGGTTTCATTAGAAAAGTAATCAACTACGCTTTTAGCAATAATATCTCCAATATCTTCTATCTTTCTTAAATCTTCTTCTTTAGCCACTTTTAGCTTATCCATTGTATGAAAATTACTGGCTAATATTTTTGCAGTTTTAGCCCCAACATGAGAGATTCCTAGTCCAAATATTAGTTTTTCTAGGGAGTTCGATTTACTATTTTCAATAGCTTCTAATAACTTTGTTATAGATTTATCTCCATATCCTTCTAATCTTATTAAGTCTTTTATATGATTCTTTAGAAAATAAATATCAACAATACTTTTTATAAATCCAAAATTATAGAAATCTTCTACTATTCTTTCTCCCAATCCATCAATATTCATCGCATCTCTAGATGTAAAATGAATTAGTGACTCAATCTTTCTAGCTGGACAGTGCTCATTTGGACAAAAATGGTCAATATTACTTTCACTTTTTACTAGTTTGGTACCACACATTGGACAAGTATCAATCATTTTGAATTCCTTTTCTTGTCCAGTCCTTCTTTCTTTTTTTACTTCTACTACTTCTGGAATTACATCTCCAGCTTTACGAATGGAAACAATATCCCCTATTTTTAAGTCTTTATTTTTTACATAGTCTTCATTATGAAGTGTTGCTCTGGAAATAGTTGATCCAGCAACGATTACAGGGTCTAATACTGCATTAGGAGTTATTACACCCGTTCTTCCTACTGTAAAGATAATATCTTGTAATTTTGTCAACACTTCTTCTGCTGGAAATTTGTAAGCCGTTGCCCATTTTGGATATTTGGCAGTATTACCAAGAGATTGTTGTTGCTCAATACTATTTACTTTAATAACAATTCCATCGATGTCATACGGTAAGCTTTTCCTTTCTTTTCCTTTTTCTTCAATATACTCTATTACTTCTTGAATATTATTGACTAATCTATTATTAGGATTGATTTTGAATCCTAGTTTTTTCATATACTCCATTGCTTCTGCATGCGTTTTTAATCCATAGTCTAATGGATTTGGTAAATGGTAAATAAAATTATCTAGCTTTCTTTCAGCTGCTACTTTGGAATCTAGTTGTCTAATAGATCCAGCTGCAGCGTTACGACAATTTTGAAGAAGAGGTTCATTTTTCTCTTTCCTTTTTTTGTTTAATTCTTCTAATGTTTTTTTATTCATGAAAATTTCTCCACGAACTTCTATATCGACTTCTTCATTTAGCTTTAAAGGGATTACTTTAATGGTTTTGACATTATGAGTAATATCTTCTCCTGTTATTCCATCTCCCCTAGTAGCAGCTCTTACCAATTGCCCTTTTTCGTATAAAATAGAAACAGACAAACCATCTATCTTTAATTCACACATATACTGTGGATTTATTCCTTCTTTTTTTATTCTTTCATCAAAAGCAATGACTTCACTTTCTGAAAAAACATCACTTAAAGACATCATAGGAATCTTATGATTCACTTTTTGGAATTCATCTATTATTTTCCCACCAGCATGCTGAGTAGGTGAATATTCTCTAATCCATTCTGGATGTTCTTCTTCTATTTCTAATAATTCTCGCAAATATTTATCATACTCTTGATCTGTTATTGTTGGATTATCTAGTGTGTGATAATTATAATCAGCTTCATTTACTATTTTTATTAATTCTTCCATTCTTTCTTCCATATTATCACCTATACTTAGTATACCATTTTTAGAGGTTAAAAAAAAGAGAAGTTTACTTCTCCCAAAGATGATTTGGATACTGTCCATCATCAACTAACTTTTTCAAAGCTTCTCTTACGCTTGGTGTATCTTCTTTATATGTTACACCATACCATGTAGCGGTTGTCTTTAAAACTTCCACAGTAGCAAAATTTTCTCTTATTGCTTCAAACAATACATCTGGTATTAGGAACTCTGCTTTTTCCATATTATCTTTATTTGTTTCAAAAAACTCTGGAAATTTTTCTTCCAAGTATCCAAATATACTTGGATTAAATAGTAACATATTCATAGAAACCATATCATCGTCATCTACATTGAATTCTTTAGAACCATCTAGTGGTTTAGCTATAATCGTTCCATTTATTCTCTCTACAGAACTTTCAACTAATTTATCTAATTTACCATTTTTTACTTCACAAACTCCTCTTTTTACAGAGCCAAATTCTGTTATTGTATTTTTAACAAGATATCCAACCATCCCATATAGTTGTGGTGTAACTTCTTCATTTCTTTCTAGAAATTCTGCCGCTTTTACAAAAGCATCTCTTCCATAAAAATCATCTGCATTGATTATGGCAAACGGTTCATGCACCTTATCTTTACAGCAAAGTATTGCATGAGCAGTTCCTAAAGGTTTTACTCTCTCTTCTGGTACTGAATAACCTTGTGGTATATTATCATTTTTTTGGAAACAGTATTCTACATGAATATGTGGTTCTACTCTCTTTCCAATTGTGTCTTTAAAGATTTGAAAATTTTCTTCTTTAATTAAAAATACAATTTTATTAAAGCCCGCTTCTATTGCATCATATACAGAGTAATCAATAATGAACTCATCATTTGGACCCATAGGAGCTATTTGCTTTAACCCTCCAAATCTACTTCCCATTCCTGCTGCTAAAATTACTAGTGTCTTATCTTTTTTCATTTTATTCCTCCATTTTTCTATTACGTTTCTAATAGTTAATTTCATTATAACATATTTTATAGGTCATTATAAAAAAGAAATTATACTTTTGATAATTTCTTATGATTTTTCATTAATTTCTTAATTCCATGAGGGAGTTTAAAGGCTACACTTACTAAGGTATTGGTTACTTCTACTACCTTACCTGTTCCAAAAGTTTCATGATAAACATAATCTCCAACTTGATAGTCTACCTCTTCTTCTCTAAACATTTCTTCCGTATCTATTTTTTCTTCTTTCTTTGGTAATTCCTCTTGATTATTTGCTTCTAATAACTTTTCATCTATTTCCCCTATAAATCTACTTACGGGATTTACTTGCTCTTTTCCAAAGAGTGTTCTTCTTCTAGCATTTACTAAATGTAAGTCATCTTTTGCTCTAGTTAAGGCAACATAAAACAGTCTTCTTTCTTCTTCTAATTCACTGTTTTCCATAAGAGAATTCATATGTGGAAAAATTCCTTCTTCTAATCCCACTACAAATACATGATCAAACTCTAATCCTTTTACAGAATGTACTGTCATTAGACTAATTCTATTTGGATCATCCTTATACTCTTCTACATCACTAATTAAGCTAACTTCTAATAAGAAATCTTCTAAAGATATTAATCCTTCTCTTTCTTCAAATGACTTTGTTATTGACTTAAATTCTTCTAAGTTTTCTAATCGAATTTCAGCCTCTAAGCTTTTTTCACTCTCTAAATCTGCTTTTAATCCTGATGCATCTAGTACTTTGTCAATTAATTCAGTTAGGGTTAATTCATTTGAAATTTCTTTTAATTTTTCTATTGTATTTTTAAACGCCAACTCTTTTCCAGAAGATATTGCTTCATAAATACTTATATTATTTAGGTCTGCTTTTTCTGTTAATGATTCTATTGTTTTTAGACCAATTCCTCTTTTGGGTGTATTTATAACACGTAATAAACTAACATTATCCTTTGAGTTATGAATTAACCTTAAATAGGCAAGTAAATCTTTTATTTCTTTTCTAGAATAGAAGTAAAAACTTCCAATAACACGATATGGAATATTTTCTTTTAACATTTCTTCTTCTAGAATACGTGATTGAGCATTCGTTCTATAAAGGACGGCAATATCTTTACATTCTGTACCTTTTGCCATTAATTCTTTAATCTTCCTGATGACATATTGGGCTTCATCCTTTTCATTATAGGATCTATAATACTTAATTTTTTCTCCTTTTCCTCTAGCTGTCCATAAATTTTTATCTTTTCTTTGTTTATTATTCTTAATTACTTGATTTGCAGCATCCAATATCATACTAGTTGAACGATAATTTTGTTCTAATAAAATGATTTTTGCATCTTTATAATCTTTTTCAAAGTTTAAGATATTTTTATAATTTGCCCCTCTAAAACTATAGATACTTTGAGAATCATCTCCAACACAAGTAATTTTTCTATTTTTCTCGCTAATTAGTTTTGTTAATATATATTGTGCTTCATTCGTATCTTGATACTCATCAATTAAAATGTATTGATAAATATCTTGATATTTTTCAAGTATTTTAGGATTTTGTTGAAATAATTTAATTGGTAGTAATAATAAATCATCAAAATCAACAGAATTGTTTTTCTGTAGTTTTAAATCATACTTCTCATATACCTGCTGAATTACTTTTTCATATTCACTAACAGCATATCTCTCATATACTTGAGGAGACATCATTTCATTTTTACAACTACTAATTTTATTTCTTATTGCTTTTGGATTATAAATTTTAGGATCTAACCCTAAATCTTTTATTATCTTTTTTACAACAGTTAAGGAATCATCACTATCCATAATTACAAAATTGGAGTTATATCCTAACGTATGATAATTTTCCCTTAATAGTTTTAATCCGAAACTATGGAATGTTGATACTTGTACTTCTTTGGCTAAGTCTCCTATTAAAGAAAACAATCTATCTTTCATTTCTTTTGCTGCTTTATTTGTAAAAGTAATTGCCAAGATATGATATGGTTGTATTTTTTTATCTTCAATTAAATAAGCAATTTTAGTAGTCAAGGTTTTTGTTTTCCCTGCTCCTGCCCCAGCAATAATTAGTAGAGGTCCCTCATTATATAAAACAGCTTCTTTTTGTCTATCATTTAAGTTTTCTAAGTTCATTTTATCTACTCCCAATAAAATTATAGCCCACTTTTTTTAATTAGGCAAAAGAAAAAGTGTAATTATCTTACACTCTGTATAAAGCCTGTAATTCTTCAAATTTACTTTGCTCAGATTCTTGTTTTATCTGTACTTCTTCGTGTTCTTGCTTTTTATGATCTTCTAATATTGTTAGTACCGCTTTATAATCATCTACTGTCAGCAATTCTTCATCTGTTTTTTCTTTTTCAAATTGTGGTTTGTTTTCCATAGATTTTACTACATAAGGGAAAGGGATTTTTCGGTATAGTTTCTCTTCTTCACTTACTATTTCTTTTGGTTTTTTAACCATATTTTTCTTCTGAAACATCCGAATTAATTTATAAATGATTAAGAATAATATCCAAATAATAAATACCATACTAGATAATTCTATTAACGCTAGGGCATCCTGATTTCCGTATACAGAAGCTTGCGTAAAAACATCTAATTTGTTATCATTTACTACTACTAATATTAAAACTAGAAGATATGTCAGGATACAGTAAGCAACTGTATTAATTCGTTTAATTATACGAGCAATCTTAAAGTTAAAAGTAGTAATCCAAATAATAATATTTGAGGCAATAATTGCTGCCAGATAAATGGCCAAATTAGGAAAATATATCATTATGAAGAAATTATTCATCATATAATCAAACATATTTATTAGCGATGTATGATAATTCCATAATAGAAAACCTAAAATAATACTATAAATTACAAGATATAAAATTCTACTACTTTTGGCATTTTTTCTATTAGTCGTTAGAAACATCATTCCCATAAATATTAGAAATATTATGACTACTAAAAAAATTTTTGATGATTTTGTTATATGAAACAAAATGGTTATTTTATCTAAAAATGATAATTTCGTCATAATTTTCACCCCCTAAATTCTTTTATAAATCTGTTACTTCTATTAATTCTGATATATATATAGTCTGTGTTGTACTATCATTATTGGTACAAGTAACCAAAGTTAATGTTGTTTTATTATAATTTCTATATATTGCGATTGTACCCACTTTTGGTTGTGTATAAATATTTGTAATTTTATACTCATACTTTTTATTCTTATAAGTAATATATAAAC
>Ga0310690_10003805_pt1 | contig 22145 bp, 16 predicted proteins | sample AusTroGonzalo_MG_2_FD_207661 | JGI IMG/M metagenome (GOLD analysis project Ga0310690, IMG submission 207661) | Bovine rumen microbial communities from tropical cattle in Woodstock, Queensland, Australia - Gonzalo_04 (v2) (version 2) | ecosystem: Host-associated > Mammals > Digestive system >... | reverse complement strand
CCCTCGCTTGTCGGGTACTCCACGTACTCCGGCGAGAGCTTCGCGTGCTCAAAGTAGTTCTCCCTGTCCCTGCTCTGTCCCTGCGAAACGGGGGAATATCCGACGCGGAGACTCGGCCATTCCGTGATTTTCGTCGACATCAGTTCGATGGCACGGGAAGGCATCGCGTACAGCGCAAAGTGCATGCGTCCCATCGGCTGAAGCGGGAAGCTGTAGTCCTTCAGCAGGTCCGGCGTCCGAAACGCCGAGCAGATGACGTCGGCTTCCTCCGGCGATACGATTTTGTCGCCGTTGCTCTTTACGTGCTCGACCTCCAGCCCGGAAGTCTTCAGCACGCAGTCCATTATCCTGCGGCAGAATATGACGTCAGATGCCGCCCAGTGATCCAGCTCCGCGCTTCTCACGCAGTCGGCGACCTTTACGGTTTCGGCGTTCGCCGAAAGCGAGTGTAAAACTAAAAATGTAAAATGTAAAATTAACAGCCAAACAAGTTTTGCGTTTTTCATCTTCGTTCTTCCAGCTTTTACACTTTCCAATTTGCGCGTTGCACTTTGCACTTTACACTTTCCACTTTACATTCTACGTTCTTTAGAACTTCGCGTCATCTACCGTCGGGACAATTTCGAACACACGGCTTACCTTCGTTATGTCAAATACGATCTTGGGTCCCGGCTGGAGCGCGGCAAGCACGACCCTTCCGCCGCCGGCCTTCGCCTTCTGCAGAATCTGGACGAGCACGCCGAGTCCGCTGGAGTCGATGTGCACCATCCCGCTCAGGTCAAACAGCACGTTCGTGCCGTCCTTCATCATCCCGAGGACTTCCTCGCGGAGCGACGGTGCGACCGCCGCGACGAGACGACCGTCGATATCGACCTTGAGGACCTTCTCCTCTTCAGATATGTTCCAGCCCATTTCCGTTGTCCTTTCTGTATTTAATTAACCATGTAGAACATGTAGATCATGTAGATTGCCGTTGCCTCAATTGAAGATCTGCCAGTCGCGCATAAGCGCGTCGCCGGGCGCGCGCCTCTCGCGGACGCGCCGCGCCACCGAATCGAGAACCCGCACGACGGGATCGAGCGCGAACGTGCGAAGGTCGCCCACGCTACGGCGGCGAACGAGCCAGCGGGCCGCGCTGCGAAGTGTTCGAGAGTTCCTGACTCCGCCGGAAACCTCGTCGAGCGCCGCGAGCCAAACCTCCCGCGCTTTCTCCCAGTCGCAGACAGGCTCCGCCTTGGGGCGAAACTTCCATTCAACTGCCGCGCTGTAAAGCGCATCGCCAAGCGCCCTTGTGCGGTCCTCCGCCCGCCAATTGTATGCGTGTCGCGCGATGAGCCTTGCGTCGCCAGCCCCCAAGATGCACTTGTTGATGTTGCGAACTACGAAATCATGTTCTGCGTCGGGCATTCGGCTTTCAACAGCCGACGACCCGTCAATTTTACATTCTACACTTTCAATTTTACATTTTGCCAAAAGCAGCCCCATGCCGCGATTCATCAGAAGCCGCGCCGCCTCCATCCACGGCAGCTTCGCCGCGTCGAGCCTTTCCATGCCGGCGAAAAGCTCCTCGCCCTTCTTCCCCGCGACGTTGCAGTAGCCGCGCAGGAGCTCCTGTATCATCAGCCGCTCCTGGTCGTGCCGAATTCGCCACGGCGTCTTCACCGTGAAGTCCACGTCTATGCCGAGCTTCGCCGTCCACTTCTCGGATATCGGCTTTAGCGCGTCGCCTATCGCCGCCAACGACTCAGCCTCCGGCGCGCCGTCCTCCGTTATCGCGAAGAAGTCAAGGTCGTTGGAGAGCGCATCGCCCTTCGCCCCTCCTTCGCCGCGGCCATAGCCGCCGCCAAGGACAACGCCCGCGAGCCTCGGCACGCATAGCGCGTCGATCTCGCGTCCGATTCCGGCGCAGGCGTCGTCGACGAGTCGGTCGAGCTCGGGCATTTCCCCTGCTACATGCCGTCCCATCGGGCGATCCTTCCCTGCTTTGTCATTTGGCTGCGCATTATGTCACTGGGTCCCTGACGACGTAGACGTTACGCGAAGAGCTTGGCGAGCTTCTCCAGCTGTGCGACCTTCTCCTTGTTTTCCACGAGCTTTCGCCTCGCCTCGGCGACGACAGCCTCGGGGGCGTGCGCGACGAAATTCTCGTTCGCGAGCTTCGCCTCGCTCGACTTGATGAAGCCGTTCAGCTTTGCGAGCTCGCCAGCGATGCGCTTCGCCTCGGCCGCCTTGTCGACGAGCCCCTCCAGCGAAAGGTAGACGGTGCCGAACCTGGTGATCTTCGACGGCATCGCGAGGTCGGAGCCAGCCGGAACGAACTCTACCGACTCGGCGCGCATGGCCTTGGCCATGACGTCAACCTCTTCCTTGGGCAAGGGTTCGGGAGCGCCCGAGCTCCCGTCCGTTGTCCCTCTCGCAATCGTCGCCTTGACGAACGTAGCCGGCGGAACCTTGTACTCGGCCCTGAGGGCGCGGAGCGCGGTAATCGCCTCGCGCTTTGCGTTGACGAACTCGTAGTTCTCCTCTGTGACGCCCCACGCCGCCTTCTCGGCGTCGGTATAGCCCTCGGGGAACTTCTGGAGCATGATCGTCTCCCCCTCCTTCAGGTAGCCGAGCTGGTGCGCGACCTCCTCGGTGACGAACGGCATGTACGGATGGAGAAGCCGCAGCGCCTTCCAGAACACGTCGCGCAGGATCGCGACGGAGGCGGCCTTGTTCGGCGAGTCCTTCACGTATTCTACGTAGCCGTCGCATATCTGGGTCCAGAAGAAGTCGTATACCGCGAGCGCGCCGTCCTGTATGCGGTACGCCTCGAGTATCTCGTTGACCTTGCGGCAGGCGAGGTCGGCGGCGTAGAGGATGTGGCGGTCGTCGGAGGAGAGGGAATCCCCGCGAAGACCTGACAACGTCACGGGGGCGCCGGCACCCCCGAACCCCTCCTGCGGAAGGGCCGCCTCCTGAAGTTCCAGGAACTTCGCGGCGTTCCATATCTTCGTCGTGAAGTTGCGGCCGATCTCGAACTTCTCCTTGTTCACCTTCGTGTCGCATTCGAGCGACGTGATGAGCGCGATCGAGAAGCGGAGCGCGTCGGCCGAATACTGGTCGATCAATTCCAGCGGGTCGAGCGAGTTGCCCTTCGACTTCGACATCTTCGAGCCGTCCGCCGCGCGGACGATTCCGTGGATGACGATGTTCTTGAACGGCGGCTTGCCCATGAAGTGGATGCCTGCCATCATCATCCTGGCGACCCAGAAGAAGATGATGTCCTGCGCCGTCACGAGGTCGGACGTCGGATAGTAGTAGTCGAGGTCCTTCGTCTTCTCCGGCCAGCCCATCGTGGAAAACGGCCAGAGCCACGAGCTGAACCACGTGTCGAGGACGTCCGGGTCCTGCTCCAGGTCGGCGAGCGTCAGCGCGGCGTTGCCGGTCGCCTTCTTCGCCTTCTCGAGCGCCGCTTCGGCCGTCTCGGCCACGAAGGTCAATTCTTCATTTTCAATTCTACATTTTCCATTCGCATCCCCGCGAACATAGTACGCGGGGATGCGGTGCCCCCACCAGAGCTGGCGCGAGATGCACCAGTCCTGGATGTTCTCCATCCAGTTGAAGTAGATCTTCGACCAGCGCTCGGGGACGAACTTCACCTCGCCCGACTTCACCGCCTCGATGGCTGGCTCTGCGAGCGGCTTCATCTTCACGAACCACTGCTTCGAGAGCCGCGACTCGACCGTCTCGTGGCAGCGGTAGCAGTGGCCGACCTGGTTGTCGATGTCCTCGACGTGGTCGAGATAGCCACCGGCCTCGAGGTCCTCGACAATCGCCTTGCGGCACTCCCAGCGGTCCATGCCGCAGTACTTCTCGCCGGCGAGCTCGTTCATGTGCGCGTCGTCGGTCATGATGTTGATTTCGGCAAGTCCGTGGCGCTTGCCGACGAGGAAGTCGTTCGGGTCGTGCGCTGGCGTTATCTTCACGATGCCCGTGCCGAACTCGCGGTCGACGTAGTCGTCGCTGATGACGGGAATCTCGCGCCCGGTGAGCGGTAGGATCACCGTCTTGCCGACGAGGTGCGCGTAGCGGTCGTCCTTCGGGTTCACTGCGACGGCGGTATCGCCCGGCAGCGTCTCGGGACGCGTCGTCGCGACCATGACGTAGTCCTTGTACGGCTCGCCTGCCGCGCCCTTGGCGCTGCCCACGACGGGATAGCGCACGTACCAGAAGTGGCCGTGGTTGGGCTCGTGCTCCACTTCGTCGTTGGCGAGGGCCGTGCCGCACCTCGGGCACCAGTTGACGATGTAGTTGCCCTTGTAGATAAGCCCCTCGTCGTACAACTTGCAGAACACCTTCGAGACCGCCTTCGAGCAGCCCTCGTCGAACGTGAAGCGCTCGCGCCGCCAGTCGGTCGAGTTGCCGAGCATACGCTGCTGGTGGACGATCGTGCCGCCGTACTGTCTCTTCCACTCCCAGACGCGCTCGAGGAACGCCTCGCGCCCGAGGTCCTGGCGGCGCTTGCCCTCCTTCTTTAGCGCCTTTTCGACGACGTTCTGCGTCGCGATGCCGGCGTGGTCCGTCCCCGGCAGCCATAGCGTGTTGCGCCCCTGCATGCGGCGCCACCTGACAAGAATGTCCTGAATGGTCTGGTTGAGCGCGTGGCCCATGTGCAGTATGCCCGTCACGTTCGGCGGAGGGATGACCACCGAGTACGGAACACGCCCATCCGGCTCCTGGTGAAAGCAGCCGTTGTTCTCCCAGAACGAATACCACTTGGCCTCCGCGGCCTTAGCGTCGTAGTGCTTCTCCATAGATCCTGTATACCTCTGATTCAACCCGTCTTCGCGGTTTTCCTTCCTTTTAAATGCGTATTATACCAAAACGACGGGTGCGGCGACAATCATGGCGAAGGCACGCAGGGCGTCTTCGCCCTGCCTATGGACCGGCCAAACAGGAGGTCCGACAGGACGAGGTCCTCGGACGCCGGCCACGAAGTCGCATTGCGCAGGATCAATAGGATGTCGCCAGTCGCACGGTCGCGGCAGAGGAACGAAGAGCCTCCGTAGACCATGCCGTAGCGGTAGTCCGCCCAGCGACCGGAATCGAGACGCACGCCGCACAGCTTGCCGGCGAGCTCGGGATCGCGGCGCGAGAAAAACGCAGCGCAGTCGGCGGCGGAGGAGAGCAGCGAGCCGCATCCCCTCATGGCAGGGCCAAGGTCGTTGTCGGGCACACGCCTGCGACGGCGCACAAGCCACGGGAGATCGCCCGCGCATGACGGCGCAAGACGGGCCCTCTGGCTGTCGTCGGGGACGAACGTAGTGTCGTTGAGCCCCATCGGCCCCGTGACCTCGCAGCGCAGGAGCTCGTCGACGCTCCTACCGGTGGCGTCCTCAAGCGCAGATACGAAAAGCGCGAACCCCACATTGGAGTAGGCTGGCTGCCTGTCGCGGAGAAAACCCAGCGTACGCCGGTCGTTGCAGGCGCGCTCGAAATCCTCGCGGGCGGAAAAGCCGGCGTAGATGTGGGACCCCGTCAGCCCCGACATGAACGCGACATGCCAGTCATGCAGGTTCCAGGGATTCAGGAAGTCGCGCGGAAGCCCCGACCTATGCTCCATCAGGTCCCGCATGGTGACATCGGCGTACTCAGGCGCAAGCGAATAGGAGGAATAGCGCGTAACTGGGGCGTCAAGGTCGATCTCGCCCCTCTCCGCAAGCCGCCCGGCGGCGTACGCGACGAAAAGCTTCGTGAGCGAGCCTATGCGGTACAGGGCATGCTCGTCGCCGGCAAAGGAGACCTTCCCTGCGCGGACTATCGCGACAGAGCACGACTCCACGCCCACCTCGTCAACGTAGAACCTGCGTATCTCCTCCGCCGGATTGCCGGATTCGAGGTTCGGCAGGGTGGAGCACCCATAAGCAAGGAGCCCCGCAAGCATGGCGCAGGCGGATCGCGCCGCCCACGTCAACGAGAACCTCCGCCGCAGCATGCAGGCTCAAGCATGATGGAGCGGAACTTCTCGATCTCCTCGCGTGTTATGCCGCAGTCCAGCAGGTAGAGCTCGATGCGCTCGTTCCATGTCGCGTCCTTGCCGCCGTACTTGCCAAAGCCCTCGTTGAAGTGCCATTCGCTGTTCCAGATGTGCTCGCCGCCCTCCTTTTCCTTGGCTCCCGGTATGTTCGGGTAGAACGTCGACTCCCAGTCGGTCTCAAGCCCCTGCCTCGACACCCCGAGGACGCCGTTCAGCACGTAGCCAAGCGCGCCGGTGCGGTCCGCCCCGCCGATGCAGTGGAACAGGATGGGGTAGTTCTTCTCGTCGCAGAACACGCGGAAGTTCTTCGCCATGACGCCCTTCCCGTGATTGTTGAAAATGCCATTGTAGCACGGCGACGAATTGTGGATGAACGCGACCGACGCGCCAAGAGGGGAAACGTCGCCCATGCCCGCCGTCTCGCAGTCCGTGCGCAGGTCGAGGTCGGTGCGTATCCCGAGCGTGCCCGTCAGGTACTCCACATCAGACACAGTCATCCTGTTCTTCCCCTTTGCAACCCCGTCTACGCTGTTGTTGTTGAGGCCCTGCGAGCGGTAGACCAAGCCCTGGCGCACGCGGCGACCGTTGCGTCCGATTCGCCCGCCGAGATCGCGGAAGTTGCCGACGCCGCCCTCGATGGCGATCCACCTGGGCGCGAGGTCCTCGGTCGTGAAAGTCCCGATTTCGCTCTGGACCGACGCGTGCTTGTTCTTGCAGCCGCACTTGCGGCCGTGCGAGAAGCGCCCGCATGTTATGTTGCTCGCGACGCGCCAGTAGTACCGCGTGGCGATCTCGAGGTTGAGCGTCCTCTCCTCGCGGCTGAAGTCCCTGCCGCCGCCCTTTTCCTCGGTGCGCCCAGTCGCCTTGTCGGCCTTCGACCCGCTGAAGAGAAAGACCCTCGCGTCGGAGAGGTCGGGGTTCTTCGACACGACAAGCTCCCACGGCCCGCCCTCGCCGTCGGTCGCGCGCCACTTGAACACGACGGGGAGCGACCTGCGCCAGCTGTTGGAATGCTTCAGCTTCTTGTCGCCGTGCCTGTCCGCCCTTAGGACGGCCTCGCGCGCGGACATCGTCTCGTTGGTGATGACGACGCGCTGGCATTCCGGCACGAGCTTCACGGTGGCGTCCTTGGCAGGCGCGACAAGCTCGATTGACGCGAAAATCAACGCAGTGATGATCATGGTGTGTCTCTCTCCTTTGTTGTATTTGTCGTGTTGGTGTATTGTATATGCTACTCTGCGGCCTTCATGCCGTCGGGAAGTCGCGGTGTCGCAAGCTGGATGAGCCTGTCGAGCTTCGACTCGATCCTGTCGAGCTTGACGTCAAGCGCAGCGCACCTCTCGTCCACCCTAGCGCGCGTCGCCGCGCCCTCGGCGGAAACGAGGCCCGCCAGGTCGCGGTGGGTCACGCCTCCGTCGCGGTAGAGCAGCCAAAGCCACGCAACGACGGTCGCAAGCACCACGACAAGCAAAACGGCAGCCAGGATTTTCTTCATCATGGCGAGTATTATACCAAAACTGCGGAAGTAGCGGAACCGCGGGCGAAGCGCGTCGTGATGACGTCTCCCTTCCTGAGTGCCGCCGCGTCGCGCACGACCGAGCCGTCCGCAGCCGTCGTGAGCGAGTAGCCGCGCTCGAGGACGCCGTACGGCGAATAGGCGACAAGCTTCGCCTCTGCCTTCTCGAGCCTCGCAGCGTCGCGCTGCAGGCGAAAGGCCAGCGCCGCGGAAAGGCGCGGCTTCGCGCGCTCGACGCGGTTCGCCGCGTTCGACGCCGCGAGCGTAAGGGCCGTCGCGAGCGACGCGTAAAGATGGTCGACACGCTGCGCGAAGAACTCGCCGCGAGAGCGAAGCGCGGACGCCATCGCCCCCTTGAGGTCGGCAAGCTGCGACACGATGTCGGCCATGACCGGCACCGATATCTCCGCGGCGATGGATGGCGTCCCCGCGCGGACGTCCGCCGCGAAGTCGCAGAGCGTGTAGTCGGTCTCATGCCCGACGGCGGAAACCGTCGGGACCTTCGACGCGGCGACTTCCCTTACGAGGGATTCGTCGTTGAAGCAGAAGAGGTCTTCGAAGCTGCCGCCGCCGCGAGCGACAATAAGGAGGTCGGGCGTCCACTCGCCGGAGTTGAAGTAGCGTATGCCGGCGACTATAGACGCCGGCGCCGTGTCTCCCTGCACGAGACTCGGGAAGAGCCGGACGTGCACGTTCGGGAAGCGCCGCGCCATAACCGTGCACATGTCGTGTATCACGGCGCCGGCCTCGCTCGTGACGATTCCGATGCGGCGCGGCATGAACGGCAGGGGGCGTTTCCTCGACGAGTCGAAAAGCCCTTCCTTCTCCAGTTTCGCCTTGAGCTCGAGGTACCGCTGCATCAGCTCGCCCACTCCGGCGAGCTTCGCGGAGAGGACTGTTATCTGGTAGTTGCCGCGAGGGGGGTACACCGTCACGTTGCCGAAGACCGACACCTTCGCACCGTCCTTTAGGCCGTCCCGCGCCTTGCACGACTCGTAGGAGCTCGCAAACATCACGGCCGATATCTGCGCGCCGTCGTCCTTTAGCGTGAAGTAGCAGTGTCCGGAGGGATACCGACGCCAGCCGCTTATCTCGCCGTCCAGTATGATGCGCCTGTAGCCGCCCTCGAGCGCTCGCTTGATGTCGGCCGTGAGCGACGTAACCGTGTAACGCGGATAGCTCGACTCCGCCGCCATGTCAGCACCTCGACAGGACCTTGCGCACCAGCTGGTGCTGCCGGTCGCGGTACGTATGTATGCCGACAGAGAGGATCGTCCCGACGGCGAAGAACGCGCTCAGGAGGTTCGTGCCCCCGTAGCTGAAGAACGGCAGGGCCATGCCCTTCGTCGGCAACGCCTTGCAGACGACGCCGAGGTTGAACATCGCCTGGAAGAAGATTATGAACGCCATGCCGATCACCAGGAACCTCCCGAACCTGTCGCCCGCATTGCGCGCGATGTAGACGGAGAGCGCGAAGAACGCCGCGAAGAGGAGAAGTACGCCGACGGAGAACGGGAGCCCCAGCTCCTCCGCGCCGACCGCGAACACGAAGTCGGTGTGCGCCTCGGGGAGGTACAGCTGCTTCTGCATCGACTCGCCGAGGCCGACGCCCCATATCCCGCCGTTGCCTATCGCGGCCAGGGCCATGTTCGCCTGGTACGCGGCGCGCTTCGCGGCGGCGTCCAGCACCTCCGCGCCGACGTCGAGCTTTATCCCGAAGAACGCCGCCATTCGCGCCATGCGGTTGGCGTTCGTCAGCACCCTGTACGCGACTACGGCGACGCCGGCCAGGGCGAACGGCGCCATGTGCGCGAGGCGCGTCCCCGCGACGAGCATCATGAGGAAGCCGACGCACCCGACGACCATGACGGAGCCGAAGTCGGGCTCCAGCAGGATAGGCAGCGAGATGACGCCGATGAGCACCGCGGGCCATAGCGCGCCCTTGACGAACAGCTCGACTTTCCAGCCGAGGCGGTCCAGCCAGACGGACACCAGTATCACGACGGCGAGCTTGGCGAACTCGCTTGGCTGCAGGCGCAGCGGGCCGACGGATATCCACCGGTGCGAGCCGTTGATCGCCTTGAACCCAAACACCGCGAGGAGAAGCGCGATGACGACGACGTACATTAGCCACGCCAGCCACGCGTTGTCGCGCCAGCGGCGATAGTCGAACATGGCAGTGCACACGGCGACGACGATTCCGGCGCCGAGGTAGGCAAACTGCCGCTTCATGAAGAAATACGGGTCGCCGTTGTGCAGGCGGATCGCGTTCGCCTCGCTTGCGCTTGAGAGAACGATAAGGCCCAGCGCCACGAGTGCCGTGACAACCAGGCCAAACCAGAAGAGCGCCGACTTGCGCACCTTCGACTACTGCTGCGCTTCCGCAGGCAGCTTGAGGATCTGTCCGGGCTTGAGCTGGTCGGCGTCGCCGAGGTTGTTGAGCTCGCGGATCTCCGCGGCGGAGACGCCCCAGCGGATCGACACTCCCGTCATGTCGTCGCCCTCCTGCACGACATACGTCGCCAGGGCCGGCGCAGCGGCCTGCTCTGCGGCGGGCGCCGCGACATCGGCAGCCGGAGCGGGCTGAGCCTCGACAGGCTCGGCAGGCGCGACTGCAGGCTCCGCGTCAACAGGAGCGGCGGCGGGTGCAGCCGGCTGCTCTACGACGGGCTTGCTCTCGGCAGCCGGCGCGGCGTCGGGCTTTGCGGCCTTCTTCGCGGCAACGGCCTTCGCCGACTTCTCTGCGGGGACCTTGAGCTTCTGCCCGACGCGGAGATTGTCGTTCTTGAGACCGTTGAGCTCCTTCAGCTGGCGGATGTTGATGCCGTTGCCATATGCGACGGCGCCGAGCGTGTCGCCGCTCTTGACGACGTACTCCTTCGTCGCGCCCGTGTAGGGCGTGAAGGACGACGACGACTTCTTCGCGGGGGCGGGGGCGGGCGCAGGCGTCCCGACGTCGACCTTGCCGGGGATCTTAAGCTTCTGCCCGACGCGGATGACGTCGCCCTTCAGGTTGTTGAGGCTCTTGATCGAGGCGATCGTCACGTTGAACCGCTTGGATATCTTCGCAAGGTAGTCGCCGCTCTGGACGACGTAGACGGTCGTCTCTGGCTCCGCAGGAGCGGGCTTCTTCGCAAGCTCCTCGACCTGCACGGGCTTCGCGGGCGCCTCCTTGACGGTGCACGCGCAGTTCTCGCCGCCGCACTCGCACGGCTTCGCGTGGCGCGTTCCAGGCGCGCACGTGCACTGCTTCGCAGCGGGAGTCTCCGCCTGCGCGACGGTGGTGTCGGCGCTCTTGGCGTCGTTCTGCCCTGCAGGCGCGCCAGCGCGCTTGTAGTTAGGGTCCTTGCAACCGGCGATGGCCACGATAGCGGCCGCGCCAAGCACCATTCCGAACTTCTTCATTCTCTTTTTCCTTTTTTGACGAGTGACGCGAAGACCTCTCCGCGCTCCCCGAAGCTGTTAAACTGGTCGAAGCTCGCGGCCCCGGGCGACAGCAGAACCGTCTCTCCCTCGACCGCATCGCGCATCGCGCCCGCGACGGCTCGTTCCATCGTTCCGCAGACCTCGCAGTCGACGGCTCCGGACCATGCCGCAGAGAACACTTCCGCGCTCTGGCCGATAAGATACACTTTTTTGGCCCTCGCTGTCAAGATGGGGAGGGCGTTTTTCGGGTCGTCGCCCTTTGGGAGTCCGCCCGCCACGAGCCGCACCGGAGACGCCCCGCACATCGCGACGCCGGCGACGAGAGCGGCAATGGAAGTGGCCTTCGAATCGTCGACGTAGCGGACGCCGCCGATCTCCGCAACCGTCTGGAACCTGTGCGGCAGCGGCTCGAACGTCTCGAAGCCGCGGCGAATCTGCGCGTCGTCGAGCCCGGCCGCGCGCATGAGCTCGACGGCGTACGCGCCGTTCGCGCGCAGGACGTCGTTGTCGAAGTAAGAGCCCGCGACAAGCGACGTGTCTTCGGCGCACAACGGGCTGAGGCCTTCGCAGTGGACCTTAGACATAGACGCAAGGCGGTGCTTCAGCGAGTGGTAGACCGACACGTTGCCGTGCCTGTCGAGGTGGTCCTCCTGCACGTTCAGGACGGCCGACGCCTCGAACGTGTCGTTGGCGAGCTGCGTCGTCTCGAGCTGGAACGACGACGCCTCGACGACGGCCCAGCCGGGCTCCTCGCCTACGAGATCGCAGACGGGCCGCCCGTAGTTGCCGCACGGCACGGCCTTCAGCCCCGCGAGATTGAGCGCGTCCGCGACGACCTTGACGACGCTCGACTTGCCCTTGGACCCCGTCACGGCGAGAAGCTTCCACCCGCGGCGCTTCAGCTCCTCGCAGCCGAGCTGGAGCTCGCTCTTGACCGGTACCCCTGGGCTCGCCACGACGAGCGCAAGGTCCTCGGCGAAATCGACCAAGTAGCCGCGCCGGCGCAGCTCTTCCGCCGCCGCCTCGCCGCTTGCGCCGCGCCCGAGCACGAGCGCCCTTCTGTTCTTGCATTGCGTCGCCATCAGGGCGGTATTATAGCATAATCCCGTGCCCATCCGCTCGCCGCACTCTCATTTATTTTGCGTACCAAGCGAACGGATGCGGAGGTTGCGGAAATAGGGACGAGCGCCGCCATGCATGCCCTGAAGGCCGATAGCGCCATGCTTGGGGAGCCCTGCAAGGGGCTTCGACAGCCAGGGCTGTATGGGCGTTCCGTCGGGGTTCGTCTTCGCGCTCGTGTAGCGCGAAAGGTCGTCGTCGACGGTGACGACGCCGTTCACGACTACCTTGACGCGGTCGCCGCGCGCATAGATCGTCATGTGATTCCACTCGCCCGCCGGCTTGCCGCAGCTCTTTTCCGGCCCGACATGGCCGTAGAGCCCGCCGTTCTTGAGGCGGGGAGGATCGTTCTTCCACTTGTCCGCATAGTCGTCCAGCAGCTGCACTTCCACCGAGTTCGGTATCCAGTTCTTGACGTCACTCGTGTAGATGATTACGCCGGAATTCGCGGCGGGATCGAGTTTGTACTCGAGATCGAGCGCGAAGTGGGAATAATCGCCCCTGAACCACAGGGCGCTGTCCTTCGACGCGGTCAGGACGCCGTCGGAAACCGTCCATACGCCAGCCTCGAAATCGGCGGAATCCTCCAGCCGGCCTTCGACAAGGCCTTTCCACGCAGGTTCGCACGAATGTTCGCAGCATACCAGCGTGCACCCCGCGACGAGAACCGACGCCGCGAGCGCCATTGACGACTTGATGTTGTTCATTTCATTTTCTCCTTGTTTTAAGACGGGGCAAGTCCCCGCCGGCATCATTGGGCTGTATTATATCAAATATCAGTGGCCTTTTCCCGGCTGAACGCAACTACCAGGGGCTGCCATTCCCGGGAATTCACGCCTGCCGAAATGCGGAAGACCCGCGTCTCGCCGAGTTTCATGCCTTCGACTATTTCGCAGACTCCGGTGCGCGGCCGCGAAGCGCCGAATATCTCGCGGACGTCGCATCTCCAGGGCAGGCGTATGCGCTTCTCGCCGTCAGAGGCCGCATGCACCATCAGGTATCCGCGCCCCGCGGCGACAATGTCGTCCGTGTCGATCCAGACGTGCGCACCAGCTTCGCGGAACGCCTTGCGCAGCACGGCGGCGTCCGGCGGCAGGGAAAGGAACACGCTCCGCGCACCATCGCGCCCGACCGCCGCGTCGCCTTTCGGCTCAAGAACCCACGACACGTACATGGGCTCTCCGAGCGGACGCCGTTCAAGCGCGATTCCCGTAAGCTCCTCGACATTCGCCTTGTCTCCCCTGCCGTTCCTGAAGTATCCCGGAGCATAGACCCATATCGCCGTCTTCCCGGCGCGGCGCACACGCCCCTTTATCTTTGCGCGCATCTCCTCGCCCAGCGTGAACGCATTGGGAAACACGTACACCTTGTAGTCGGGGAGGCGCGGGTCCGCAATGTCCGAAAGCTCGTAGGAGTCGAACGGCACGCCGGTTGCGGGCAGCACGTCCTGGTGCAGAAGCATGCGGCATTGCCGGCCGAACTCCCTGGCGTGCGTTCCTTCGCTCGTGGCGTACTCGTCGGCGGACGTGAACACGGCGACCTCTGCCGGCGTCCATTGCGCCGTGAACATCGTATCGCGCTCCTCGCTTGCGCCAATGCGGATGGACTCCATCAGCTCCGGCGCGGAGAACGTGTCGTTGCCGCCAAGCAGGAACCACCAGTTCTCCCAGCCCCCGGCAAGGCACTTGCCGATCGAGCGGCGGACGATGCCCACCGCCTCGCCAAGCGGATGCCGGCGAACGCTGGTCACGCCGTTCCCCAGCGGCAGGGACAGGAACGTGCGGAAATCGGACTCCTCGTAATAGACGCGCCCGTGCAGGCGATACGACGCCTGATAATACGCCTGCGACCGTCCCGAACGCCCCGGTTCCCGCGTATCGTGGTAGTGCGGCGGCGCGGCGAAGAAGTCGACATGCCCCGACTCGACGACGCGCACCATCTTCTCGTGCGAAAGCCACGGATATCCGAAGAACGCCCCGACGAGCTTGCGGCCGCCCGTGCATTTCTTGACATGCGCCGCCGCGTCGATGCACACGTCTGCCACGGCGGACGCAGCCGCGTCGAGCTGCGCCCGGCGCGATGCGGTCTTCTCCGACGGCGGCAAGGGGTCCCGCAGCATATGCGGATGGTCCAGGTCGGGCGGAATCGCCCTGGGCCACGAAGACCATTCAAGCCATTCGCCGCAATGCAGCGCCCCGACGTGGTAGCCGACGACCCGATCTGCGTAGTCCGACCGCTCCACGTGGGCGACCATGTCCGAAAGCATCCTGCGGTAGAGGTCGCGCCACCTTGCCGACGAGAGCCTGGCCTCAAGCGGCGACGCCATCTCCTCCGGATGCGCCGCCGCCCATTTCGGCGGAGGGTCGATCTTGATGCGAGGGAAGACGAAGCCGTCCGGCGCCGCCGCAACAAGTGCGCGGGCAAGCAGATCGAACGCCTTGAAGTCATATTCGCCGTCGTCTATCCACCAGTGGCGCGGGGCGTATCGCCTGTCGTTCATCGTCCAGACGTCGCTGAAAAGCGTCACGCCCGCGTCGCGGAACGCCCGCAACTGACTTTCGGCGTCTCCGGGATTCCCCTGTGGCCGCGGCATCGCAGCCGTCGCCGGCATTGGCTTTCCGTCGATTGCGAAGCGCGGCACTCCGGCCACATCGACCACCGACGCCGCTTCCCATGCCACTGCCTGCGCAGACACCGACAGCACGGCAGCTGCGCACAAAAACGCCCTTGTCCAGCTCATTGTCACAGCCGCTCTCTTTTATTTGGCATAAAGCCGCCGCGGAGACCCTCTTTCAACGTGCGCAGTCTTGGGTTGGAGTCCGACTTGCGGAAGTTCTCGCCGCCCTTTCCGCGTGAAACAGCCTCATGCTGGACGCTCCACCCCCGGAACTCACGGTAGGCATGGTATGTCCAGTCCCAGCCAAGTTCCTCAAATATGGAAATGCAGTCGCGGATATAGCCCTCGGCATTCGGCGCCCAGGCAATTGCGGAAAATTCGCCGACGAAAATCTTTGCGTCGTGTTCCCTTTGGAAGTCGATGACGGGCTTCAGCGACCGCCGCAGGAAGTCGCGGTTCCAGCCCTTCTTGGGATCGGGCCAGTACTCCACACGTTCAACTGGCGTAAGGATTCCCTGGTGCGTATAGTCGTGCGGATAGTAGAGGTGCACCTGGTATATCACGTTGTCCATCTTTATGGCGGACATCTGCCTGAACCACCCCGGGTCGCAGTGCATCGACTCCAGGATTATCGACGTGTCGGGATCGACCTCGCGTATCGCCTCGGCGCAGCGCCGCTGCAGGTTCACGATGTCTCCGTCCGGGAGCGCGGGCGCGTTGTGCCGCGCCTCGTTTATGAGGTCGTAGCCGTAGATGGCGTCGCGATACGGCGTCATGCGCTTCGCAAGCTTCACCCAGCAGTCGATGAAGAGCTGCGCATACACGGGATCGTGGAACATGCGGTTGTCGCCGCGCCATTCCGCAGGGTCGCCTGCGTCGCAGTTCCCGCCTGGCGCGGAATGCTGGTCGATGCATACGCGGATGCCTCGCCTGCGGGCGGCGACCAGGCGCCTTTCGAGTTCGTCGAGGCACTTGTCGAACTTCTCGAGATAGCCCTTTACGTACACGGCATGGTTCGTCGCGGGGCCAGTGCCGCCGAGCCCGATCTGGTGCCTCACGAGGTTTACGCCCCAGCTCTTCAGCTCGTCCCATGCCTCTTCGTTCATCCCGCCAAGCATTACGCCGCGTCCGCGCGGCGCGTTCTTCACACGGTCCGGGTACTTCACCTTGTACCCTTCGTTGATCCTGGGAACGAGCGGCGCCGTCGCCCGCGCCTGCAGCGTCTTCAAGTTGAAGACGGCCTTGCCGGTGCAGTCCTGGAGGCCCAATATTATTTCGCACTTGCCGCGCCGTTTCGCGTTTACGTCGCGCCACGCCACCTCCGTCGGCGGCTTCGTTCCGTCCAGCTTGCCACCGCTCGGCCACACGCGGTTCCCGCCCATGTCGAGGTCGAGGTACGAAAGGCAGAACCCGAAGCCGAGGTAGTTCTTCTTCGAGCGCGTAACGTTCTCGGTCGATGCGACGACCTGCATCTGCATTGGCCTGCCGTCGTATTCCGACATGTCGCACGAGCCTACGGCATACGCGTTGCGGTTCGTCTCGTCCGCCACGCACACAAGCTCATCGCCGACGATCTTCGCGTTCCCGCAGAAGCGCCACTTCACCTCGCCTACGTCATGCCAGACGAACACCGGTGCCGCCGCTCCCAGGTCTTCAGCCTGACACGGCAGAATCGCCGCAAACGCCGTTATTCCAAGAAGAATACCCTTTATCATGGTGCAGGCCTGCAATTGTCCACGACGAGGTTCTCGACCTCGCCTTCCACCTCGATGAACTTGCGGGAACGCTCTCCACCGAATCCACGATGGTGCCGTACCGACAGCCGGTCAAGATGTGCGCGCTCGCAGCTACGAACCGTTATGTTGCGAAGCCTGTGTGCGGAACCGCCACGAAGCAAGGAAGGACGAAGAGAAGCAAATTTACAGCGTTCAATCACAACGTCTTCGACAAGCCAGTCGTCTGCTATTCCGATGTTCTCCACTGGCCGATCGCATTCGAGAAACTCGCAGTCAGAAACGCGGACTTCCGATATGTAGCAACCCTTTCTGCCCGGCCGCCATGCGGAGTATAATGACACGCCGGACGACGACTCCCGGACGACGCACCTTTCCATTGTCACGTTGCGGATTGTTCCTGTGCCTATGCCGATCCTCGCGCCCATCGCGCAACTTGCAAGGTCGCAGTCCGATATGTGGATGTTCTCGCACGGATGCTCTGCCGCGTGCAGCTTGCAGCTGGCCCGTATGGCGAAGGTGTCGTCGCCCGTCGATACGGTGCATCCAGACACCTCGACGTTCTTCGTGCAGTCGATAGAGAACCCGTCAGTGTTGGCGATGGTGCGGTCGTTGCGAATGGTCACACCACGTATCGCGAGTCCGTCGCAGCAGCGGAAATGTGTCGTCCACGCCGGTGCATCTACGATCTCAACGCCGTAAATCCGTATGTTCTTCGAAAGGAAAAACGCGACCATCGGTCCGGGACGAAACCACTTTCTGTCCTTTGGATGAAGTTTAAGTCCGTACTTGTAGTGCGGAAACCGCGAGTCTTCGTCGCACTCGCCGAAAAACTCCTGTCCGCTGCCGTCTATGGTTCCCTCCCCCGTAATGGCGACGTCCTCGACCTTGTAGCCAAGAAGAAGATGCCCGCCGCTCCATTCCTCGGCATCGCTCCAGAAGTTTTCGGGGAACGCGTCGTTGCGGTTGTAGTCCTCGCTGCGCGTACTGCCCTTGAGGACTGCACCCTTCTCCAGTCGCAGTTCGACGCGGGAACGAAGCCATATCGTTCCCGTCGTCCATTTGCCAGGCGGCACGACCACTACGCCACCGCCCGCCGCCTCGGCCGTATCTAGGGCTTTCTGAATGGCGATAGTCGAGGCTTCCCCTGCCTTGGCCCCGAAGTCTCGGATGTCGAGATTCGCTACCGATGCCGCGCACGGCAGAATCGCCGCAAACACAGCAATAGCGGACGCAATCGCCGCCAAGCGGCTTGACCAATTCATGCGCATCTACAACCCCTCCTAAAAGACCAGGAGCATCAACCCGACATGCGGCAACATGCACTCGTAGCAGCCGATGTCAGGCAACGCGGACGGGTTCTCGACCAGCGGTCTGCCGTCGGTGACGACACGCGGATTGCCGATTATATCCGTCGCATCAGTCGTCATCCAGTCTAGAAGCAATCCCCTGTCGCGACATGGAGAGTTGTGATTGAGCGAATAGTCGCCGTTCGCAGCATCGACAAATCTGGGGTTCCCGACGATTACGCCGCTGTCCTGAGTTCCGCCCGAAACGGACTTCACGAGGCAGTTCGTCAGGATGTTGACGAAACTTCCGCTACTCGTGATGTCGGCGTTCGGGACGATGCAGTTCACGAGGGTGTTCTGGCTAGGGCCTCTTGTTTGGCTGTCAAATGCGGAAGAAAGCATAGTGCAATTCTCAAAGCGCGTCTGGCCGCCATTGTAGTTGTTGACGACGGCGCCGCTGCCGGAATCTGGGACAATGAGGCACTGGCGCACGGTGAGCGAAGCTGCTGTGCCTTCCACGAAGAACAGCTGACTGCCGCTGCCCCAAGTTGTGTTTGTGAAAATGCAGTCGAAAACGCGGCAATTTGAAGTAGCGTTTACGTGGATGACGCCATAACTGCTGGATGCGGAAAGACCGGCGAAATTGCAATTGGTGACTGCAATCGAATTTCCGGCGAGTTCGATGGCACTGCCGTAAACTGCCGTAGAGCCGCCGCTGAAGGTGCTTGCGGAGACCTTCGAGTAGTTGCCGGCGTAGATGGCACCCCCGCGTTTATATCCATCGGTTGTGTTCGCCACGTTGTCGGCAAAGCGGCAACCTTTGATTTCGATGCACTTTGACGCATAGACTCCACCACCGCTGCGAGATGCCGTGTTGTTTGTGATAACGCAATCAATGACAAAACACCTATCCGAGGAGCTATTGGAGTTCTGCTCCGTGTAGATTGCGCCGCCGTATGCCCCTGCGCTATTTGACGCAAATACGCAGTTCGATATGACCGTGCCGTTTGCCGTGTAAGAGTGAATGGCGCCGCCGCTGCCTGTAGATGTGGCGTTGCTGCGGAAAATGCAGTTGCGGACTATTCCAGTGCAACTTCTAAAATACATGGATCCGCCATCGCCAGCCATGCCATTCACAAGCGTCAAGTTTTCGACCACAAAGCCAGATTGGCCTGATGCTTGAGAGTAGCTGCGGAAGTGGCGGCAAATTTCCTGAGCGTCGATGATGGCCTCGGCGGAATTGAAAGCGCCATATCGGCCGGTTACGGTGAGATTTGCCTTTGTGAAGTCAATCTGGGCGGAAATGAGGTGCGTTCCCGGCATAAGATAGACCGTTTCAGAGGATGCTGCTGCCGCAACGGCCTCGGTCGCGTTCGTGGCTGGTTCGTCCGGATTCTGGAATGTCGCTCCGGCGACCTGGGTGTAGCCTTTCTCCGACACCCATTCGGCGGAGGCGACGAAGCGGGTCGGTGGGTCGTCGAAGAAATCAGCGTCTGTCGCTGTCTGCCGATAGTAACAGAGCGCGTTGGGACGGGAGCCGTCATTTCGAGTAGTGGCATTCTCAGCAAGATTCGCGGTGGTTTTCGCAAGCGGCCAGTAGCCGATGAGGCCGTCGTCCCACGGATAGGCGCGGCGGGTGCAGAGTGCCGCGACCTCCTCGGCGGAAAGTGCCTTGTTCCAGAGTGTCGCCTCGGCGTAGAATCCGAGAAACCCAATGTCGCCGTTATTGTCTTTGTTGCCGGCATCGCTGGACGTAGCGCTTGCCGTTAGCTCGGATGTTTTGCCGACGGCATTCACCGTGAAGCAGCGGGCGGAGACGAGGGTGTCCAGCGAAATGGCCTTCTCGCTCACGAGGTCGCCGTCGATGTAGAAGCGCAGTTTGCCGGACGCGATGTCGAATGTTCCAAGTAGGAAATGCCATTTCCCATCATTGCGGATGGAGTCCGAAAGATCTTGACTCGCTGCTGCAATAACGCTGTTGACAGCGCCATCCTTCGATCCGGCGACCTTGAACACGAATGCGCCTGTCGTGTTCAGTGACAGCAGGATACCCTGTTCGCTGTTGCCGCTACGTAGGCAGCTTCCGAAGATTGGCACTCCTGTTGAGTTGAATGACGAAATGCTCTTCACCCAAATGCCGATTGAGCCGCCGGATGTCAAGGCATCGGCGTATTTGCAGCCCGTCGTCATCCAGCGCGTGGAGCTGTATGTCGCCGTTACGGAGTTGTTGACGGTCGCCGCGTGTACGCCCGCGCACAGGGCGGCAGTCAGACATGCAATAGATGCTACAATACGTTTCATAATATTTCTCCATAATTTACCGAACCATCACACCACCATCGCGCTCGCAATGATGCCGATAGGTAAATTTTACCATACTGCAGTACACAAAAACCGAACGGCGTTTGCACAAAACGCGAATGCCACCCTCGCACACGGCCCGGCCGAGATTTGGTATAATTCCAGTGTCATGGCACGCAGGGGGAACTTGAACATACTCGTAGCCGAGAACGTAAGCATGAAGGCCGCGAGGGAAATAATCGCCGGGGCGCTCAGGTACGCGGCGACGAAGCGCGACTGGAGCGTGTTCGTCCACGGCGGGCATCCGCTCGACCTCGACGTGAAGCGTTCGTTCAGCCGCCCCGACGGAATAATCACCGGCTACGGATGGGAAGATCCGGCCAATCCCGTTCCGCTGCGCATCCGCCGCGACATCCCGACTGTATTTACATGCGTTCGCAAACAGCCCGGCATGAAAGCGCCCTTCGCCTCTATTCACGCCGACGACCGCGCCATAGGCATGGCGGCGGCAGACTGCCTTGCGAAGAACAAGCTCCGACACTTGGCCTTCATAGGCGCGCGGGACGATGCGGAATGGCAGACCCTGCGGCTGGAAAGCTTCAGGGAGCGACTCGCAGGCGCAGGGATTTCCGTGTCCGTATTCTCGCCGTCTAGCGGGGAATCAGAATCGTGGGGAGCCGAAAGGCGCGACGTCCTTGCGTGGATTGACTCGCTCCCCAAACCATGCGGCATCTTCGCCGTGTACGACGCGCGCGCGCGGTTTGTCCTCGACGTGTGCCGGGAGGCGGGGATCAAGGTACCGGCGCAGGTGCAGGTTCTTGGCGTGGACGACGAGACGTATTTCTGCGAATACGCGCTTCCGACGCTGTCATCGATATCGCCCGACTTCGAGGGCGGCGGCTTTCTCGCCGCGCAGACGCTAGATGCGCTTCTCGGGGGCAAGCCGATTCCGCGAACGAACCTGTTTGGGATCAAGGAGGTCGTGGAAAGGCTCTCGACGTCGGACACGTCGGGTGCGGCCAACAGGGTAGCACGGGCGAGGGACATGATTCGCAGCGAGCTCAAGTCGGCACTCTCGGTCGCCGCCATCGCCAGAAAGATCGGCTGCTCGGCAAGGCTTCTCGAAAAGGACTTCAAGTCGGTGCTTGGCAGGTCTGTCATTCGCGAGATATGCGAAATCAGGATGTCGAAGGCCCTAGACCTTCTTAAGCGCACGGCAAAAAGCGAAGAGGCCATAGCGACCGAATGCGGCTACGGCTCGCCTGGCACGCTGCGCAACGCCTTCCGTGCGCGCTTCAAGATGACCATGCGCGAATGGCGCGCTACGCAGTCAAAAAACCGCGAGCACTAGGCAGGTCCGCCGACGAACTGCAGCACCGGCATCAGGCGGCACTACACGCTACAGCCATCACATCGCTTAAGCTTCTATGGCTTCAAACAGCCAATGGGGCAGACAATAACGCCGACATCGGGGATTTCGTATGCGAAATCGCCCTGGGCCGTCACTATCATGCAGAACATCGGCTTTGACATACGTTTCGCATCGATTGCACTTGAAAGCTTTTTCAGCGTGCAGACGCCCTCTTCGATGAGGCGTTCCCCGCCAAGCTTGACTTCCACAAGTCCATAACGCCCATTCCGAAGGTGCACAACCGCGTCGCACTCCAGACCGCTCTTGTCCTTGTAATGCGAAACGGCACCGTCCAAAGCCTCGGCATAAGTGCGCAAGTCACGGGCGACAAGCGTCTCGAAGAAAAGTCCAAACGTCTTGAGATCGTTCATCAAGTCATCCGGCCCAAGACCGAGCGCCGCCGTCGCGACAGATGGGTCGGTAAAGTAGCGCGTATCCGTCGTTCTAACGGGCGTCTTGCACCGAAGGTTCGGACACCATGCCGGCATGTCTTCAAGCACGAATATCTTCTTGAGCGCATTGATGTACTCGTAGATCGTGTTCTCGGAAAACGTATTCGGCTCATTCGGTCCCAGGTCCGCACGGATAACGGATACAGAGGACTGCGTTCCTTGCAGCCGTGCGAGCGACCTCAACAGCCGACGCGTGAATCCGGCATCCCGTTCAATGTCGTCAACTCGCGAGATATCGCTTTCGGCAATGGCATCGACGTAG
>Ga0310690_10003804_pt1 | contig 22146 bp, 21 predicted proteins | sample AusTroGonzalo_MG_2_FD_207661 | JGI IMG/M metagenome (GOLD analysis project Ga0310690, IMG submission 207661) | Bovine rumen microbial communities from tropical cattle in Woodstock, Queensland, Australia - Gonzalo_04 (v2) (version 2) | ecosystem: Host-associated > Mammals > Digestive system >... | reverse complement strand
CTGCATTGGCTGGTCGTGTAACTTCTTTGGAAGAAGCTGGTTATCAAAATGCAGATGATGTTAACGCATCTATCGCAACTGCTTTGGCAAATGGCACTGATGCTTATCAAACAGAATCTCAAGTTAACAATTTGATCTCTGGATCTGCATTGGCTGGTCGTGTAACTTCTTTGGAAGAAGCTGGTTATCAAAATGCAGATGATGTTAACGCATCTATCGCAACTGCTTTGGCAAATGGCACTGATGCTTATCAAACAGAATCTCAAGTTAATGCTTTAATCTCTGAAAACGCTTATGATGATTCTGCTTTGAACACTGCTATCGATAGATTGAACAGTGATGTTAGTGTTGATGGTTCTGTTTTGTACAGCATTGCAAATAATGCAGCAACTGCAAGTTATAACAATGCAACATCTGGTTTATCTGCAACAACATTGCAAGATGCTATCAACGAAGTTGCTGTTATTGCTAATGCTCCTGCACGTGAATTATATACTGTCGATCTTAATACAAATCCTGGCAGTGGTAATTTATCTGGTACAAGTTTCATTAATGATTTGTACGCATTAGACAATGCAATTGGCAACAAAAGCCAACTTAGCAACACTCGTCATGCAAATGCACCAACAGTAACTGATGCTATTGTTTCATTGGATACACAGGTTGCATTAAACGAAGACAACATTGAAATCAACCGTCAAAATATTGCACAAAACCGTGCTGACATTGATGCAAACACTCAACGTATCAGCAGTTTGTCAGATGCTGTTTCAGCATTAGATACAAACTTGAATCATATCGACCAAAGAATCGACAAAGTTGAAAACAACTTGAAAAGTGGTTTGGCTGCTGTGACTGCATTAACTGCATTGGTTCCAAATGCTCGTGATTGTGGTGACACTCAACTTTCTGTCGGTGCAGGTATGTATTCTAACCGTGCAGGTGTTGCATTCGGTGGATTCCACTATTTGAATGATCACATCTTGTTGAATGCTGGTGCATCATTTGGTGGTGCAAAAGACTTGGCATTCCGCGCAGGTATCACATTTGGTCTGTAATAGTAAATTCATCTGGGGAAAACATTCCCCAGATGTTTACCAAGGCTTAATTTTAAAAGGATTGTAAAATGAAAAAATACCTTGTTTTATGTTTATCAGCGATAATGTTGACTGCGTGTGTTGGCCATAATCGTCTTGAATGTGCTGAACATGAAAGAAATGCAAAATCACCTGTTTATTTCAAGTTCAATTCATTACAACCAACAACTGCATCCAAAGCCAGATTGAAAGACGGTTTGATTTATTTGACTGGTCACAGATTCAAAAAAGTTCAACTGGATGGATATTCTGATGCTCAGGGTGGTAATACATGGTACAACATCGATTTGTCCAGACGTCGTGCAGAAAAAGTTCGCGATATTATGGTCGAAGGTGGTGTTGCTGAAAAACGTATAAATGTTGACTGGCATGGTGTTCAACAAGGACTTCCGTACAGAATGTACCGCCGTGTTGACGTCACAATTAAATAAAAAAACACCCCGATATAAATCGGGGTTTTTTCTTAGATCTATATTTCATTGATTTAAAACAAAATATTGTTGAAATTAAATATAATAGGTTTATCATTAAACGGCACAAAAACATACGGGATAAAAAATGAATATATACAAATTAATATCTAATAAAATCAAAAATAAATTACAATCTGTACCTGAATTGCAATCTATCGCAGATTCAAAAGTTTGGAACAATATCGTGGTCGAAGTTCCAAGAAATCGTGATTTTGGTGATTTTTCTACAAATGTGGCAATGGCTTTATCCAAAGAATTAAGAAAGAACCCACATGAAATCGCAAATTTGTTATGTCCGTACATCAAAGAAATCGAAGATATCGCCGATGTTTCTGTGGCTGGGCCTGGATTTATAAACATCAAAGTATCAAATACTTTGTGGGAAAAATTGGTACAAAATATTCTTACACAACCAGATGTTTATGGAAATTCCGATGTTGGTGGTAATGAAAAAATTAATATCGAATTTTTATCTGCAAACCCAACTGGACCTGTGCATATTGGACATGCGCGTGGTGCAATTTTGGGTGATGTTTTAGCAAGATTATTCAAAAAGAACGGATATGATGTCACAAAAGAATATTATATAAATGATTATGGCCACCAGGTTGATGTTTTGGCACATACTGTATTTTGGCGTTATGAAGAATTGTTCGGATTACATGATGGCGAATCTTTGCCCGAAGGTTCTTATCCTGGGGATTATTTAATTCCTGTGGCACAAGATATCAAGGCCAAAGATGGTGACAAATGGTTAAAAGCAGACGAAAGCGAATATGTTCCATATTTCAAAAAAACTGCTGCTGCTGCAATGATGGTTTTAATCAAAAACAGTTTGCGTAAAATTGGCATTGAATTTGATGTCTTTTCATCTGAACGTGAATTGGTCGAAAGCGGTCAGGTTAAAGACACCCTTGATTACATGCAAGGTAAAGATTTATTATACACTGGCACACTGCCAAAACCATTGGGTGAATCAGACGAAGATTGGGTACCAACAGAACAACTGTTATTCAAATCTACACAGTTCGGTGATGATTCTGATCGTGTGATTGCACGTGCAAACGGTGAAACAACATATTTTGCATCTGATATCGCATATCATTTGAATAAATTCAAACGTGGTTTTCAAAAACAAATCGACGTTTGGGGCGCTGACCATGGCGGATATGTAAAACGTATTAAATCTGCATTGGGCGCTGTCACAAATAACCAGGCTAATTTAGATGTTGTTTTGTGTCAAATTGTTAACCTGGAAAAAGATGGCAAACCATTCAAAATGTCTAAACGCGCCGGCAATTTCGTTATGATAGAAGATGTTTTGGGCGAAATTGATGCTGATGTTTTAAGATTGTTTATGGTTATAAAAAGTCCTGATACACAGATGACTTTTGATTTACAAAAAGCCAAAGAACAATCAAAAGATAATCCGGTATATTATATGCAATATGCATACGCACGCGCATGTTCTGTGTTAAAAAAATACGATGCATTATTCCCTGGCAATTTGGATAAATTATCACAACAACAATATGATTTTACATCTGCAACAGATATTGAACGCGGATTAATCAGAATGCTGGGGGATTATCCAACAATCATTGAAAGTGCATGCAAAAACAAATCGCCAAATCTTTTAACAAAATACCTAGAAGATGTTGCGGCAACATTCCATTCTTTGTGGTCTTCACATACCGGTGTAAAACTGATAAACGAAGAAGACAAAAGTGCGACAGATAATCACATGTTAATGGTTATCGCATTAAAGAATGTAATCGCAAATGGTTTGAAAACTTTGGGATGCACATTAAAAGAAAGTATGTAACAAAAAAGCGCCTGATACAAAAAATCAGGCGCTTGATTTTTATTTACCTTTATCGACCACTGTGATCAACAGAACCATATACATAACGCGCCACAGCAATATCTTTAAGCACTTGTTCTGGAACATCCAATATACTTTTGTAAACTTTCTTTTTACCACTTTCTAAATCTATAACAGTCGTTTTTTCTGTACCACCCCATTGATTAGTGACTGTTATATATATTTTATATGATGTTTTTATAACTTCTGTATACATGTTATACCCTTATAATTTTTCTTGATTATCTTTCTTTTTTTCTTAACGTACAAATTAAAACAATTATTCCAACAACAAACATTATTCCAGACAACATTTGGCCCATTGTTAAATGCCATGATGTTAAAAAGCCGATTTGTGCATCAGGTTGTCTGAATTGTTCACAAAATATCCTGAAACATGCATAAAAAATACAAAGCAAACCACCAACTGCCCCTGGATAACGTTTCAAATTTGTTTTTGTATATAACAACCACATAATTATAAATAACACCAATCCTTCCAAGGTAGCTTCATAAAGAGGACTTGGGTGACGTGGAATATCAGTTTGCCCAACAAAAATGACCCCCAAAGGTGATGTTGTGGCACGTCCCATTACTTCCATATTTATAAAATTCGCAATACGTCCCAACCCCAAACCAATTGGTGCAACAACTGCCAAAACATCTAATATTCGCAAACCATTACGCGTCCACGATTTATCTGAAAAATGATTAAATCCCGCAAATAAAAATGTCGCGATTATTACACCCAAAAGTCCACCGTGAAAACTCATTCCACCGTTCCAAACTGCGAATATTTCCAATGGATGCGATAAAAAATATGAAAAATTATAAAATAAAACATATCCTAAACGTCCACCTATTATCACCCCAAGAACGATGTACGTTAAAATATCATCATATTGTTTTTTTGAAAAACGAATTTGTGCATCATCTTTTCTAGTTAGATATCTAAAAAGATAATACCCAATAACAAAACCAGCAATATATGCCAGCGCATACCAACGAATCGGCAAACCAAACACAGAAAACGCAACAGGATTAATTGGATTAATGATAATAGCCATAATAAATTCCTTTTTGTCTATCTTATTATTAAAAAGACCATCTTTTCAACTGAAAATTAATTTTTGTTATCTCTTGAATTATTACCCATCTTGTATTATATTTCGATTATAAAAATAAAAAGGAGAACAAAAATGGTTACAAAAAAATCGGTTTCTAAAATTGGTGGTGGTATCGAATCTTATTTGAAACGCATATTTGGTTTAATGACAGGTGCTGTCGGCATAACTGCATTAACAACATTTCTTATGTTAATCAGTGGCGCATACACCGCATTATTTACAAATCATGGTTTATCTGCGACATATTATATAATTGCATTCGGTGGTTTAGGATTGTCACTTTGGGCACAATATCGTGCATTTTCTATGAAACCATCAACCGCAAGATTATTGTTATTTTTGTATTCTGTTTTAATGGGTGTCGCAATTACACCAATGATTCTGGTATCCAGCGCAGCATCAATTATAATGGCACTGGTATTGGCCGCAGTAATGTTTGCATGCATGGCAATGTTCGGATATAAAACTGTCAAAGATTTATCATTCTTGGGAATATTCTTGTTCATGGGAATGATTGGTTTGATATTGGTTGGCATCATATCTATCTTCACTGGTCCTTTGGGGGTAGTATTCAATCAAATCGTATGTTTATTAGGTGTTTTAATATTCGCACTGTTTACAGCATACGACATGCAAACATTAAAGAATGCATATTATACACTGGGTAATGGCGAACAGAAAGACCAACTGGCCGTACTTGGTGCTTTGCACATGTATATTTCATTCGTAGCAATGTTTGAATATATCTTGGGTTTATTAAACAGCAGAGATTAATTTTACAAAAAAAGCGAAACTAAAAAAGGAAAGATAAAATGGCTTATAAAATAGATCAAAATAAATGTATGGGTTGTCATACTTGTATGGGTGTTTGTCCTGCAATGGCTATTGGCGAAGGCGAAGGTGGCAAATGCAAAATTGATAAAACAAAATGTATGGGTTGTGGCACGTGCGCTGCTGTTTGTCCGGTAAATGCAATTGAACCAGATTTATAAGTTGCAAACCCATAAAAAAGATTTAAAATATCGACAAATTAACAAATATTCAGGGGTATAGAAGATGCCAGCAAAATCGGTAAATGATATAGTTGCACTTTGCAAAAGACGCGGTTTTATTTACACCAGTTCTGAAATATATGGTGGACTGGGCGGTGCATACGATTACGGTCCATACGGGGTTGAATTGATGCGCAATATCCGCAATGCGTGGTGGAATGCAATGATTTATTCCAGAAACGATATCGAAGGTTTAGATGCATCTGTTATCACAAACCGTTTAATGTGGAAATATTCTGGCCACGAAGGCAGCTTTTCTGACCCATTGGTTGAATGCAAAAAATGTGGCGCGCGTATGCGACAAGACAAAATGAAAGACCCAACAAAATGTGATAATTGTGGCAGCACTGAAATCAGTGAACCGCGCGCATATCAATTAATGATGGGGTTGTCTGTTGGCGCGACTGCAAATGGCGAAATTAACGCATATTTACGTCCAGAAACTGCAACGACAACATATGTCAATTTCAAAAATGTACTGGATGCAAAACCGCATAAATTACCATTTGGAATTGCACAAATTGGCAAAGCTTTTCGTAATGAAATTTCACCACGCGGTTTCGTTTTTCGTATGCGCGAATTTGAACAAGCTGAAATGCAATATTTTGTTAACCCAAGCGAAGACGAAAAATATTTTGAATATTGGAAACAAACTCGTCTGTCTTGGTGGATAAATGTTCTTGGTATACCATCTGAAAAGCTTCGTTTCTTGCCACATGAAAAATTAGCCCATTATGCCAAGGCGGCTGTTGATATTGAATATGCTTTTCCCGACGGATTTGACGAAGTCGAAGGTGTCCACAACCGTCAAGATTTTGATTTAGGTTCTCATACCAAAGGACAAAGCGAATTCAAATTATCTGCACATGTTATGGAAAACAAAGACTCCACAACAAAACTGTCTTACAGTGATGCACAAACTGGTGAAAACTTTGTTCCTTATGTGATTGAAACCGCTATGGGTGTAAATCGTGCTATGTTGGCAATAATGCTGGAAGCATACGAAGAAGAAGATTTGGGTGACGGGAAATCACGTACAGTATTGAAATTAAAACCATGGTTATCACCTGTCAAGGCTGCAGTGATTCCATTGGTACGCAATGTTCCAGAAATTGTAGATTTATCAAACAAAATTGTTGATGATTTACGTAAACTTGGTATTGGTAAAATCGAACTTGAAAATTCTGGAAACATTGGTAAAAACTATCGCAGGCACGATGAAATTGGAACACCTGTTTGCATAACTGTTGACCATCAAACATTAGAAGATGGCACTGTGACATTACGACATCGTGATTCAATGGAACAAGAAAGAATTAAATCAGATGATGTTGTAAAACGTGTTTTGGAAATTGTAAAGCAATAAAAAAACCGCCAATTTGGCGGTTCTTTTTTATCTTTATGCTGCTTCGTGTTGACGTTGATTTCCCAACATAAATATTTTTTTCATTACAGCCTGTTGCATCAGTTGCTGTGCACGCACTTTTGCAAATTCAAAAGATTTTACATTTTTACCTTTGTCAATAGTGTTTTCTGGCATATATTGTTTATACGTGGCATCCAATGCAGCTTTGCCATTTCTCAAATCTTCCATTCCAAATTTAAGGAACTTTTCTTGAAGACGTTTTTCCAATTTGTCCCCAGAGTGTTTGTTGGTCATAATATTTTTTGACACTAAATAACGGTGTTCCGCATGGAATTTGGTCAATTCATCGTTAACCGGATGACCCGTGATTTTGTTTTTTGACGCAACAAAAGCATCCATTTGTTCTACTGCTTTTTGCCACGATTCACCAAGTGTTTTACCTTGACCCCAATTTATCGAAACAAAACCGATATACATTTTCATGTAATCTTTTCTTAATTTTTTGATTGCCTCTGGGGATAATTTTACCTGTTTTTTATCGACATCACCACCCATCATCACGATATATTTTTGTTGCAATTCCAAATTCAACATTTTCTGCTGTGATTTTAAATCTTGCGCATTGTCCTGAAAAGCCTGTGTCATGGCGAACTCCTTTGTTTTTTACGGTTCGGTCCACCCTCTCCTGGATATATATAGGTGCGAAATGACATATTTCAAGAGATAAGTCAAGATAATTTATTTTTTGACATCTGTCCTAGAATATAGAACAATATGATCGTTATATCGCAAAGCATACTATTGCCAATAATGGGTGGTATGGATATGACACCAATCTTGCCAATAATGGGGGTTGGTTATTTCATCAAGTTAATAAAAGGAGTAATGGATGAAAAAGTCTTTGAAATGTTTGATTGCTGCAACAGCATCTGTTGTATCAAGTGGGGCTTTGGCGGCATCAAATATGGAAAACCCACTTTACATGCCACAAAATCGTGAAGTGTATTTAAAAACTGGCGCTGCCATGATGTACAAAACAGTTGAAAAAACAAATGCGACTGTTGCAAAAGGTACAGACGGTAACGTTGAATTTCCTGTATGGCGTTTTACTGGTGATATGGGATACGGAATCACCGACAGATTAGATGTTCACGGACATTTTGGTTACACCAAAGACGGTGAAATCGATCGTAAAGGTATGCACCGTGGACGCATTGGTATGATGTTCCGCGCATTGGAAGATTATGACCCATTTGTCTTGGATTTGTATGCTGATGCATATTTATCTGGTATTACACCAATGAAAGGTACATATACAACCAAAGGTTTCAACTTTGACAATTATTCAAATGGTCGTTGGGGTGTAATCTTGGGAACACGCTTTGGTAAAACATTGGGTGATTTCACATTGGCTGGACACGTCGAATATTTGCAAACATTCGGCAATCATAATAACAAGATTGCGATTGAACGTGATATTCCTGTTCGTGGCACACCATACAATATGGGGATGATTGGTTTCCCAGATGAAATTTCTGTTGATTTGAAATCAACACACGAAACGACTGCTGGATTTGATGCAATGTATCAAATGAATAAAAAATGGTCATTTGGTGCCGGATTTGAATACATCGAACATGCAAACAATGGTGTCAAGGGTGTACATACAAAAATGCCAAATGCAACATCTGCACAGGTTGCTGATGGTTTAGTACAAATGACATCAAACATGAAAGATGGTTGGGATGAATATGTAATCAAGACCAGTGCAGCATTTCAAATGACTGATGACGTTCAATTCGCTGTATTTGGCGAATATACATTGGATGATACACAATCCAACTCTCAGAATGCTACAAATTGCAAATTGGAATTTGGTGCTCGTGTGAACGCAAGATTCTAAGATTGCGAAAAAATAAACTTATATTGGACAAAATGCACTCGTTTCCGAGTGCATTTTTATTTTGTTAAATAAAATGTATTTTAATGCTTTTTTTAAAACCCTTTTTATGATATAATGTCAACAAAGGAAGTCCAAGGAAAGATGAGAAAGTTCAAGTTTCTTGCGGTTTTAACGGGGGTTATTTCGTCATTGCCATTCATGGCAGATGCTGCGTACCCTGTGTATAACCCTCAACAAATGGCACGTCAAGGGTATGTAATAAACAATTACCAATATAACCCACAACAAATGGCGGGGCGCACCAATATCACACCACAACAATTGGTCGCTGCGTCTGCTGTAAACCGTCGTCCAATGGCAACAAATACGGCTGTGACAAGCCCAAATCGCATAACAGGTGCATTGCCACGCGTTGGTTCTTCTGCAACAAATGCAGGACGGCAATATTATCAGTCTTCTGATTATGACAGATTAGCAGACAGCGGTTTATACGTTGGTTTATCTGCGGGATACAGCACCATGGTAAGCGGTCAAATGTCCGCTGACTATTCTGGTGAAGATAAATCTTTCTTTGCCCCAGGTTCTTTCCGTGCATCTGATTTCAATTCTGATACGGTTATGCCATTAGAAATTTCTGTTGGTGCCGCGATTAACAGCGATGTTCGTGTTGATTTCTCGTATTTGCGTTATTCTGGTATATCGTACGCAGGAAACGTTCAAACATCTACAGGTGATGGTTTTGTGGATGCTTCTGTTTCTGGTGGTGCGATTACATCCAATACAACAATGTTAAATATTTATTACAATATTGATTCTTTCACAGGCTATGTTGCTGGTGGTTCAATGCGCCCATACGTTGGTGCGGGGATTGGTATGTCCTTGAATACTATCGCTGACTATGTTGTTTTTGATAACAGTTTTTATGATGAAACCGATGGTTACGGCCCAGGCAGTGTCCAAGCTGGTGGATTAACCGCGATTTCTGATATTTATGCGTATCATAATGGTGGCACAATGGAACAGTTGTCGTTTAAAATGGAAGGTGGTGTCACAACATCCATGAACGACGGTTTAAAACTTGATTTCTTTATAAGATATGCAAATCTCGGCAAGGTTAAAACATCCGGTTCTATTGTTGTCACACAGACAGAATGGCTAAGTGACGGTGCGGGTGATGAATACGAAGCACCATACGACAGTGTATTCCATTATACAAATTGGTTTGAAAGTGGCAGATTAAGCAGTTTAGATATCGGGGCCAGATTAAGATTAGAATTTTAATAAAAAAAAATGAGAGAGAGAATTTGTAAAATATCTTTGTTTTCTGCGATTTTGGCATGTGTTACGGTCATGCCTGCGGGAGCTGCTATAAAAACAAAAAGTTCTGGTCGTTCATATTCCGAAGCATATCAACAAGTCAACGCAATGCGTTATCAGCAAGAATATATGAATGCAACAGAAACTCCACCTGCTACAACCGCCAGTGCAACAGCAACTTTGCCAGTTATGGTATCTGATGAAAAATTGGCCGCAGCAATTTTAGATAATACTGCTGAAAACGTGACTATGGATGATTTAGATGCGTGTGCGATGGTTTATCCAAACGGTATTTTCAAGTGGGCTATCCCTGAATCCGGGGTTCGCAAGAATCAAACCTCACAATGTGTGGCTGTTGTTGAATTACGTGATGCAAAAACAAATGCCGTACTGGCAACTACTACATTAGCTGCTGGCGACACAATGAAATGCAACGTCGAATTCTTTCCTGAATCTGGAATGTCTTTTGATTTGAAACACGGTAGAATTGAAGTCCCTGCTGACGAAGCCCCAACTATGGAAGATGTCGAAGCCGTGATGAACGAAGAACAAAAACAAAATGCTGGATTAAAAATTGCCGCTGGGGCAATTATAAGTGGTATTGCAGGAAATTTACTGGCACCAAAAGAAGCCGGTGATACAAAATTATTAGGCACCAGCAAAACACAATTGATTGATACTGCTATCGGTGCCACAGCAGGTGCAGGAATTATGGCCGCCAGTTCATATTCTGGCAAAGTTGCAGGCGATACAATTAAATCGACTGCCGTTAATGCCGCATCTGGTATGGTTGTTGGTAATATGTTTGCAGGGATGTCCGGTGGTAATGCTGTCTTGGCTACCACAAAATGCAAAATAAATTCAATTGAATCAGATTGTATTATCGGTACATGTGCGATTATCGATAAAGATAAACCGAATAAAATTGAAAAGGGTACAAAAAAAGAAAATGATAAAGAATATTTTTATTTCACAACAAAACGTTGTGACGAAGTGTTGCGTTGTGAAAAGCAAACAATCGATAACTTGAAAAAATATGTAAACTGTGTTGGCCAACCTTTATCTTATTATGCTAATATGCATGTCATGACAGACAAAGGTCCAACATCGTGTTCAACGGTAAAAAGCCAAGATTCATACTTTAATAACACAAAATCTTTTAATATGGTTACCGGACAACCACTAGAAGAAAAAGCTGACAGCACAGGTACTTACTTTGTCTTAAACAGCGCAGATGTCAGCACAAGTCAACCAAAACATGCATACGCAGTTCTTGATTTATCGGTAAAACCTTTCGGGTACAAAGTCAGTGATTGGGATGAAACATTAAAAAAACAGGCCGATGTAAAATATTACAATCGAAATTCCGATAACTCTGTTGGTCTTGCCATAGAAAAAGACACTTGCTTATTTAAACCTAAGGCACGCGATGCAGACAATGGTGCTTTGGTTGATTTATCAAACCAAGCACGTGCCAAAGGTACACTGGTTGGGACCGCTGCTGGTGGTGCATTAGGTGGGTTTGCAGGATATCAAGGTGCAAAATCAGAAATATCAGAACGTTGGTTAGCAGCTCAACGTGAATACGAAGGTTCTTTAACTAATTTCGCATGTTGGACGGGTGCGCGTTACTTGTCGCCATACAACGGTTATGCAGACATTCCAGATTTAAAAAAGACAGAACAAAAATAAAAAAAGCGCCAAACTGGCGCTTTTTTATCGTGTTCTTTGAAACAAAATCATTTCTTCTTGATTATGTTTTAATGTTTTTTCATAAACCAATTTTGGCAATTTTAAATTCTGATACTTAAATCTTTTATATTGTGGTAAATACGCGATACGACCACCAATTTTAAGATGATCTGATAAATCATGCAAAATTTTTGTTTGTGTTTGCGTATCATAACAGTTATCAAAAATATTAGAAATATTTATCAAATCATATTTTTGATTTAATTTTACACCCAGAGATTCCAAATCAGATAAAATAAAAACAAAGGGTTTTTCCAATATATTCTTTAATTTTTCGTATTCTTCGGGTGTTGGTATGTTTTCTGGATGCATATCAACATTCGGTCCAATACCAAATATATATTGAGATTTTTTTTGTTCTATTCTTTCACGTGATTCTTTTGTTAAAAACTGTTTTAATTTAACCATTTGCGGAACAGACATTATATCATTTGATAAACAACGTAATTGACACAACAAACTTTTATATTCATCGACAGGAACACTTTTAACAGCAGCATATTTAATATCCTGAATCACGCGCGCATTAGGTGTTATATCAAACGTATCAACAACACGCGCCCCAGCCAATTTATAAAACAATGCTTGATCCCCGGAACCTGCAACAGTTAAAACATCTGTCACATTCGGAACAAAATTTGTTGTCAACCGTTGATTTTCATTACTGACTACGTATGCTGGCAAATCATCAAAAGACATCTATAATCCCTTTTTATTATTTATATCAACATATAATACAAAAATATATATTTGTCAAGATTATTTATGTTTATACGATAAAACCAGTGGTACCATTTTATCACGATACTGAACCGGGATTTTTTCAATTGGTATAAGCAATGAATTTTTCTGGCCTGCGGACATTTTTGGTAATTCAGTGCCATCTTTGGCATTTATAATCTTGTCCAATACAACAGAAACCTTGTCTGTAATGAACGGCAATATAAAATTAATTGTATCACCCTGCTTTATTTCATTACGTAATTCCAGTGTTATATTTTTATCATCAACATTTGTTATAACACCAGCTGCATGCCAATCTGAATCAGAATGTGTTGATTCATAATCATGTGCATCACTCGGCAAAGGTCCATCAAAAAACGCAGTTGTATACCCACGAGTTTCCAACAAATTCAAATCATCCATAAATGGTGCAGGATTAAAATGTTCTGGATCTTTTACATAGGCATCAATCGCATTACGATATGCACGTGTCACAGAACCAACATAATATTCACTGCGGTTTCGACCTTCGATTTTAAGTGTATCTGGGCCAGATTCTATTACTTCCTTTAATCGCGGCATCAAACATAAATCTTTGCTGTTCATAATATATGCGCCACGTTCATCTTCTTCAATTGGCATTTCAATACCAGTTTCTTTTTCACGTAAAATCACATCATACTTCCAACGGCATAATTGCGCACATGCCCCACGATTAGATGGACGACCAGTTATATAATTCGACAACAAACAACGTCCAGAATACGACATACACATCGCCCCATGAATAAATATTTCCAAACCAATATCAGGGCATTGTTCACGTATAGATTTAAATTCGTTATGTGAAACTTCGCGTGCAAGAACACATTGTACAGCACCTGCATTTTGCCAGAATTTAACCGTAGATGCACTGCAAATATTTGCCTGGGTCGATATATGAATTGGAATATCTGGATGATGTTGTTTCACCCACATTAAAACCCCCGCATCAGATATAATTAATGCATCAGGATGCAAATAATTTAAAACTTCACTGACACGAGACATATTTTCATAATCGCGGTCATGAGCAAACAAATTAAAGGCCAGATAAACCTTTTTTCCGTGTTCATGCGCAAAATCAATACCCGCCTTGACTTCATCCACAGTAATTTTTGCACGTGCACGCATTGAAAATCCGGGCAAGCCTGCATAAATTGCATCTGCACCATAAAGAATCGCCGTTTTGAACGCGTCTAATGTTCCCGCCGGCGCCAAAAGTTCAGGTATTTTTATCATATGACCCATTTTATCAATGTTTTTTAAGATTTCAATATTAAAAGAAAGCAGAATTTGATAACATGGTTCAAAGAACATTGCTTTTTTTACAACAAGGAGAATAAAAAATGTTAAAAGTTTATGATGCTAAAATGGTACCCTTATATAACGAAGATAAAAAAATCGTTCACCAACAAGCACTTTGGCACAAAGTTGTCACAGCCGTATTGTTTAATAAAAAAAACAAATCTTTATATTTTCAAACTATATACCCAAAAGATTCTTACACATTTGACCGTCCTGATTATATAGACTTTTCAATTGGTGGTCATGTTGATGACGATGAAAATGTTAACGAAGCACTTGTCAGGGAAGCAAAAGAAGAATTAGATTTATCAAATATAAATCCACACTTTTTAGGTATCCGTATTTGCAATTGTGACCCTGCTCCAACTTACCGCATTCGCGAATTTCAATATTTTTATGGCATAGAAACAAAACAACTTTTACAAGAAATGTCTTTCTTACATTCGGATAACGAAGTTAAATCAGTTATAGAAATTAAAATAGATGATTTTCTTGACCTTTTGTTAAAAATTACTCCAAGTGTGCAAATTAACGAAATGGTTTTAGATAAAGAAACCCGCCAAGGTGAATACAAACAAAATACAACACTGACTATGGACAGAATTATCCCAGATTATTATAAAGACAAAAGCATACTGGAAAAAATTCTAACAATTAAGGCTTTAATGGAAGAATAAATAACTCTTCATTAAAAAACGGACCAAACAGTCCGTTTTGTTATCTTTCATTTATTTTATAAAAAGTTGCATCTTGCAATTTTTTGGTGTTTTGCACAGAATCTGCCCGTTTCAATGTTCGTCGCGCTTTTTCATAAGATTTTTGAAGTTCTTGTTCCTGTTCAGGTATAGGATGATAAGTTTCATCAAACTTTTCAGTATTTTGAAGTAATTTTTCAAAACGTTTTTCATCCATATTATTAGAATTATCACACCCCACGAGAGATCCCCCCATCAATAAAAGCATGCTCAAAAAAAATACATTTGATTTATTTTTCATTTTTTCACCTCTTTTGTGTATTATAAGACAAAAATATTAATTGTCAATACATTTTGTATCCGTTTTATATTCATCAACAATATTCAAATGCTGACCAGATGGACAACGACGTGTATAGCACCACCCTTGAGAATTGCCGGACGCATTTACAACCAGGTAATATCCAGATTCACACTCTGTCGCCGCACAGGAACATGCTTGACCGTTTACACAATCGTATCTTTTTAATCCGGATTTAATATAATACCCAGCCATTGCGTGTGGTGGCAAATCGGTTTTTAAACAGGTCGCACCGATATTACGTTCATTGCGGTCGGGATTTGAGGTCGGTGTTGGTTCTGGGGTTGGCGATGACTTTGAGTCAGGTTTAGGTTGTATATTAGTTTTTGTACTTTGGCATTTTTCTTTTGCTTGCTTTATCAAAGCCAGTGTTTTTTCACCAAAAATTTTCTGTGTTACCGGACCATAATTAATATATTCTTCTTTTGATGTTATATACCTTTCTCCACCCCTATTCAACAACACAATCTTATTAGAAGAATTCATGACAGAACTACCAGAATCACCTGCCCACGATTGACAATTATGATATCCAAATCCATCATAAGATGCCCGTGTGATTCCACAGCTACGTATCAACTTTAACGTAAGCCCATCCGATAAATACTCTTTGATAAAATCTTTACCTGTGATTTTTTTAAACTCTGTTAAAAACGTTTTATAGGGAACGTTTTCTTCATCACTAACATCGTATTCTCCCCAATGCATATTTATCGCTAACTCATAATCTTCTTGTTTTCTACCCCTAAAATCATATGGGTATACTTTATCTAACCATTTCCAATAAGCTGTTTTAATATTTTTTATATCTTCACTAGTAAGCACACGAAGCCCGCCAAAACCCGCACGCCAAAAACCAGAACCGACTGGTGTAGGTTTTTCATAATCAAAATATTCCTTTTTGCAAAAATCTTTATCTGTTATTTCCAGGATAGACCAATCTACGTTCCCACGATCATCTTTGTTGTTGGTGCCACCAAACAAAACAACCTTTGCACTATAACTAGACCCGTCGGATAAGTATATAGAACATTCTTTTTGACCATCAATTCCGCACCCCTTGGCGACGTGAGTGTTAGTCAAAATATGTCGTGGTGAAATAAATTCACCCGTGCCGCCAGCACCCCAAGAACCAATTATAAGAACAATATTTTTATAGGGATATGTATTCCAAATATTTTTAGCATTTTTACCATAGTAGTCTGGTTTACTGTAAGCCCAACCAATAACTTCTCTTTTATCACTGACACCACCGACACCTGCCAATGCTAAACTTGGTAAAATACACAATGATAAAAATACACACATATTTATTTTCATAATGTATCCTCGCAATTTTGTGCCGAACGTAATAAATCCCGCGTTAATATGATTAAAGATATATTAAATCCTGTTTCAATCAAACCTGTTGCAACATTCGCGCCTGCCGCAACATTTGAAACTGTGTTCAATGCTTTTTCTTTCTGTTTACCACTTTCAGAATTATCGTTGCGAACCTTATCAGTATTTGCTGCTGTTGATGTACCGGTTCCAACCGCGCCAATCACCGCACCACCAATAGACGTCCCCATAACAACAGTCATACGTTTTTCAATCTTTTCAACATCAGATATTTGTAATGTTCCGCATCTGTTTATTGTCCTGTCAAATGTTTGCATAACTGGATTTTCCAATGGATTTATGCCGTCAGACAATGCCGATTGATATGCGTTGCGTAAATTTGATACCGCCGCATTGCATGCAGATATTTGTTGAATTAAATCTGATTGGTCTTTGTTCAGACCGGAAATTATCGCCGACGCAAGATTTGTTCCAACCGTTCCAGCCAATAAGCCCGTTCGCCAATTGCCCAATCGTTTTGATTTGGCAATTTCAGCATCTTGTTGTACTTTAAGGGCCATTTTTTCGGCAATTTTGTCTTGCTCTGATGTGCTTATCAATTCAACCAGTATGGGTAATATAGCATTAAAAAATTCTTCTTCTGACATTGCCTCGACCTTGTCTGGATCACAACCACCGTCAGCACATAATTGTCGGGACAATTCTTCTATTTTTTTGTCGGTTTCTACTTTTTTTATTCCTGTATATAGCGCCCCGCCCGCCGCAACAGTTCCAACGACTGTCACACCGGTGTTGATCTTGGCCACACCAGAAACAGATGATATTCGATTAGAAATTCCATCACAAAATTGATTTACCGTCTGGTATATATCATACAAATCGCTTAAAACCGCACCCGTATCATCGGCACACACACCGGTAATATGCATGGCACACAAAAGGCTCAGCAGCACACTACATGTGTGTGCACGTGTGTGTAGTTTTCTGCGGATTTCTGCATATTCGACCATTTTTTTCTTTACCTTTGCGAGATTAATTATATCATAAAAACGGTAATAAAACAATAATATTAAAAAACGGGCAGAATGCCCGTTAAAAATGTTTTACAGACCACGCAGTTTATCCAGTGCTGCCAGTACTGCTGTATTTTTTGCTTGTTCTGCTGTTATTTGTTTTTGCTTTGCATCGGCTTTTGATTTTGCATCTTCTGATGCCTGTTTCATTTTTTCTTGTTTTTGTGTTTTTTGTTTATATAAAGTTCTAGCAAAATCTAATAACGACGAAAACCAATCATTTCTAGCCTGTTGTAATTCATCCTTGTCACTAAATTTACAGTCCATTGTATAAATCTCTTTACCCGACTTATCTTTAACAGATAATTTATAATTTAAAATATCAAAAAGAACATCTACACCATCTAATTTATATATCTCTGTATTTCCATGCAGATATTCCATTTTCGCAGATTTTCTGATTTTTTTATATATTTCAGAAATTAACTTTTGTTCATTACGGTACTGTTTATTAAATATCAGCATATAAAAGCTCCTTGTTTTCCCAGAAATTATAGTCTTTCAGCACAAATAAATCAAGTTCTAAAAAAATTGTCATAAACACAAAAAAAAGCTTGAAATTATCAAATAAAACATATAAGATATATCTCGCATTGCCGGTTTAGCTCAGCTGGTAGAGCATCTGATTTGTAATCAGAGGGTCGTTGGTTCAAGTCCGACAACCGGCACCAGAAATTACCGCAGGAATCTGCGGTTTTTTTTATATTCCAAAATTTATACCAAAAGGCTATTATTATCGTGTAACAAATATGGATGTGGTAAAAATTTATCCTATAACAATATAAAAATCGGGCGTGTCGCCCGATTTTTATATTTTATATTTCCAAATCCGTATTCCAAATATATTTATCTTTGCGTATCCCTGTGAAATATGTCGTTTATAGACCTGCAAGCCAAACAAGTATATAATGTAATCTTTTTCAGTGTTTTTAAGTTTAAAAACTTGAGCACCAAATATACTTAATTTTATTTTATTATCATGCTTACTGCATTTAATAACAGGGATAGATATACTATATTTCATATCTCTGCGAGCCAAATGATATTTACCTGTTTCAATATCGTATTCATATCGTGGAAGCTTATACATATTACCAAAATATAAATTTATTTCTTCAGAACTCCATGACATAGTTCCGCTACTTGGTGTAAAAGTCATTTCACCAAAATAAATATCTTCCGTATCTAAATAATATAAATCAACTCGTACAAAATTAAATCCCTTACTTAATTTTGTTGCTAAACTTATCATTTTTTCAAGTTGTTTTGGCTTTTCTATTTCACCATTAAAACGATTATTATCCCACCAATCTTGTTTATTCCATTTTTTATCATAAAAAGATACAGTATGACTATTTATTGTTCTTTCTGATATAACCTGAATATATTTTACCTGTCCATTAAAACAATAAAATTTATAATCATTCAAATCTTTTTTTGAATTATTTTCTATAAATTTCTCAATAATAATTTTATGTTTTATATTATGATAATGTAATTCACAACCATTTTTAAAAGCAAAATCTTCAGACATCCAACTATTGATTTTTTGTCTAGCATCTTTTAAATCAAGTTGTGATTTATCTTTAACCACAATATTATATCCTGCACCATGATTGCATTTAATAACGAATTGATTAGGTAATTTATCAAAATCAATTTCATCAAAAGAATTATATATGCCCAACAAAGGTATTAAATACTTTTTACCTATTTTACGGGCAACCCATTTACGAACCAAAAATTTATCGGCCAATTTTGTTTTGATTGGTGTAGAATCATACAATTTTGACCATTGTATTTTCTCATTAAACGTCTGTGGATTATCAAGATTTAAATTTTTTCCTGTAGTATTTTTATACCATTGACATAATTGTTCGTGATATTTCATGTTCTTACCTTATCAAATTTGTTATCTATTTTCTTTATAACTTGCGATTTTTATGCCACACACATATATATGTTTACGGCCATTTGGCAGTGTTTCTGTGGCAAACCAAAAATTACCCTTTACCGTTGCATCCGGCAAAAAACGTGGTTTATAACTAAACACCTTAATTCCGCACAGTAAAATTTTATGACGACCATTTGGATAAACTTTATGTCGAAAAAAGAACCTTGCTAATCGACTAATTGGGCTGTGCTTTTTGTGAAGCATATTTTTATGATATTGCCACCATAAATAATATCCCACAGCATTGTTAGAATTCCAAGGTTTATGTTTATTTGTTAAATGTAATACCACTGGATTTTGACGTATGTTATCCAAATCAGTTTCGGTTATATCGTAAAATTTTTGTATTTCATCATTGGTAAATCCTGATATATTCCCGGCCATCCAATTATACATTGGTGATATATAAATTACATTTTGTTGAAATACATAATTTAAACAATCTTGATCCATAAAATCACCAACATCTTTGTGTAATTTATAATCTATCAATTTTTCTGAAATTTTATCATTCCGCATTTTTTTAAGATTCAATAACATAACACCAGAATTAAAATATTTATCAAACCCGAATTTAGTATGATGATTTCCATACAACATACCCGCCATATCCGGCACAACAGCCGCATACTTATCGCTCAAATCTGTATTATACAATTCCAACAAATCACCTAGAACTAATATGTCACTATCCAGATATAAAATTTTATTCAATTCTGGAAACATGTTTGGCAAGTCAAATTTTAACAAAGCCGCCTTACTGACATATAAATGATTTGTATCAATATTATCATACATATTGCGTGTTGTAATAACCCGTATTCGACAATCACGATTCGCCAAGTTGGTAAAAGTTGCAATTTTGTCGTTATCTAGATTTACCGCAACAATATAAATATTATATTTTGTAGATTTGCCACGATTTTCAATCAAAGATTGCACTGCGACAGCTGTTGGAACTGCATAACCAATATCTGTTATAAAGCATACATTTACTGTTTTCATTTTTTATCCTGTGTAATGCGTTAATGTCTTATTTTAATAATCGGAATACCAAACACCCGTAATTTATACACATTATATTTAATTATTAGTCTCCTTTTATCATTGGCAGAAACTAACGTTTACTCCATATCCTCCAACATTTGTTTAACTGTTTTATCCCAAGAAAATTGTTTAGACCGTTTTAATCCCGCATCTGCCATTTTTTTTCTGTATTTTTCATTAAAATAATATTTCTCGTATGCTGCAATATGCTGTGCATCACTATCATAATCAATTTTAATAGCTGTATCTCCAACAACTTCCGGCAAACAAGAATTATTTGATGTTATAACAGGACAACCGCATGCCATTGCCTCCAAAGTTGGTAAACCAAAACCTTCGTACTGTGATGTATAAACAAACCATGCTGCACCAGAATATAAAGGTGCTAAATCTTCATCATCAATATAACCAGCACGAATAATTTTATTTTTATATTTTCCAAGATTCTTAATTTCTGATTCTATTTTTCCAATAAATTCATCCCAATGTCCACCACCAAGGACAAAAACCATGTCATCAATTTTATTTTTTTCAATGAATTTAATAAATGTTTTTACTGCACGAATAAGATTTTTTCTTGGTTCTAAAGAACATAAGCTAAATACGTATTTTTTATTTGTTGGAAGCTTATATTTTTGTAATGCTTTGAGAGTTTCTTGATGTGAACACGGATGAAAACTTTCAGCACAAGCAAGATATGTTACTGTTATTTGGTTTTTATTTAACGATGGTACTAATTTTAAAAAATCATTTTTTGTACATAAAGAATTTGCAAAATATTTATCAGTGTTATTTGTTGACATGTGTCGTACTAATCTTTCCAACCAATATTCACCATTTGAATTTTTTTTAGCTGATTCAAAATATTCTGGAAGTATGAAAGGAATAACATCATGAATTAATGTAAATTTTTTAATTTTTTTATTGCAAGCAATAGAATCTGGAACAACAAAACATGGCGAAAAGAAAACATCTGGATTCTTTTTATGTTTTGTAAATAATGATGCAATTATTCCTGGTACAAAACAAATAACTTTTAATAACAATGCGATATAATGGAATACAAAAGCCATTATTTTATGTCCTGATTCTTTCGATATATTTTTTATAGATACAACACAATCAATAAAACGATTAGAGTTTTTTTTCTGTAAAAACAAATTTGGTACAAAAAACAATATCTTTTCAAACAAACCAATGTAGTGAAATAAAACAGCTAATCCTTTGCAATTCGAAGTTTTAGCAAATGTCTTTAATTGATACATATAAGCAATTTGCTTATCAAACCATGTCTTATGGGTTTCAAAAAACAATACTGGCACATCTTTAAATTCGGTTAAACATGTATTTATCGCGTAATGTAAAGAATTTACCGCCCTTCTATCACAATAAAATAATAAATTTACATTTTTATTTTTGTGTAATATCTTAGCTATATTATATGCAGTAAAATAAATACCACTACGTCCTGCATTTTTATGTGCGGCGTTCGCTAAAATTGTCGCATCAAAACCTAAAGTTATTTTTTTCATTTTTTGTCCTTTTGTTATTATTTTGTTTTCTTATCGTCATTATTCCAATTGTTTAAAATCCAAGACGAAGAATTTGCCTTGTTTTCACCACCTACACCAAAAACGATGTCAACGTTGCATTC
>Ga0310690_10003802_pt1 | contig 22149 bp, 31 predicted proteins | sample AusTroGonzalo_MG_2_FD_207661 | JGI IMG/M metagenome (GOLD analysis project Ga0310690, IMG submission 207661) | Bovine rumen microbial communities from tropical cattle in Woodstock, Queensland, Australia - Gonzalo_04 (v2) (version 2) | ecosystem: Host-associated > Mammals > Digestive system >... | reverse complement strand
CCCTGTTTGAATAAAACTGCGATAACGGTTTGGTTTGATTACAGTGCAAACATAACCTTGTCTGAGCAGGTGGTTTGCCACTACGTGGTTTCGATAATACTAAAGGCATTATTCAGTGTCATCCTCGTTGATAACATTGATAACGTCCTGCTCAGTTACGTTCATAAGTTTCTTTTCAGCGTCAGTCATTTCTTCCGGGCTGATTTCGATACAGCCTTTTTCTATAGGAAGAACGTCTTTGGAAACATCTTCGTACTTTTTAAAGTATTTTTCATTTCTTACCTGATTATAGAATTCAGCCAAAGCTAAAAATAGTTCAGGCGTTTTTGTGTACTTGTACCGAATAATGGGATACTTATGATGCCGTTTACCAAAAACATAATTGATGCCTTTGGACTCAAGGAATTGTACTTCACGTTTCCATTGGGTAGAATACTCTTTATCGAATACATACTTGGGGATAGTCATCTTGTTTTCCATATCTTCCATAATAATCACTCCATATAAATTAATCACGGGAGATAGTCTCTCCCTTATAGTTGGTTTCGAAAGACACGCTCGAAAACGATAAAAAATGAGAAGAATTTGTTAAGACTTCTTTTTGTTTTGTTAATGTATTTTTTTGTCCTGTGGGAAAATGTTTTCAAATTGAAAAAGAGAGTTGGGGGAGAACTGTATTGTTTCTTTTTTTTGTTATGAAAGTCTTCGAACGTAAATTCGGAGCCTTTCTCGGAAAATACTCGCCGGGTTCCCTGAGAACCTTAAAGGAGCAAATAAATTTAGGAGGAAACTTCAATGAAAAAGTCCGACTATTATAATATTACCATCATGCCGAGCACGAATGGTGGCTACATCGAGTTCGAAAACGGCAATCGTGAATGCTCCCAGTGCGCAGCTGAATGCTGCATCTCATGGTGCGTCCAGAACGGATACACCCTGAAAGATTTCCATGTTGATCCCAACGGAGACAAACATTATGTGTATAACTGAGCTTCGGCTCAGTTTTTTTATTTCTACGAACCCTCCTTTAGGGCGGGCGACGAGCACCGTCTCGGTAAAAAACGGTACCCTTGTCTCTGTGATTCAGAATAGAGTCAAGTTTGGCTAACGATAGACGGGTGTCTACAGTCTATCTAGATTGTATCTATCTACGATGCAACCGCAGAAAGCCAGATTTAGACAACATCGAGGGCCACAAAAGATGTAGTCGACGCTGGATAAGCGAATACTGAAGGCAATTGCCTGATATGTTCTAAGTGCTATGCGAAATGAGCATACATGAGCCAACAGCAACACGCTAACTGGATAAGACAAATAGGCTGTACCCAGCGGCTTAGGACAGGCTAAGTCACTGAGTGGGAGTCAGCGCCTGAGCAAAAGCTCGAAGAACTCCCATATGGTGAACAAGTCGTCCCCATTGTTCGACTTGATGCTGAGATGAAAGGTTGGTAGGAGGGCTTCTGGCGATGAACCAGAAGTGGTATCATCTCAGGATAGCGTCAAGAAAAAACAATAGGTTTGTGAGGCAAGGGCTGCATAGCGATATGCAGAGTGGGAGAAGTACCTACTTCGTTTGAACCACAGTCCTCAAGCAACCTAGACACAGTCTCGTCGAGATGACGACATGACAAACTGTGTTGTGGCATTTCAGAATAAACTGAATGTCATTCTCCTGAAGGCGAATAAGGGAGTAAGCGCTAAACGACGTTCTACGAGAACAGAAAGGCAAGGTGATCATATGAAACTCATTGTGGCTACTGCTTGCACAACCCGCAGCAAGTAGAAAAAAATAAAGCCAAGATAAAGTCGGGAGTTTAAGAATATCAGCTAAACGCTGTTTAATATAAACACTTCTATATAAAATAAAAGAGGAGTCCCAAAAAGAGAGAGCACGTCAAGTGCTCTCTCTTTTTTTTATGACAACAAAGTTGCGACATCTTTGTTGATCAAAGAATAAGGAGGTATCCCATATGTTCTTCGTTCTCATCGTCGCCCTGTTTCTGGTTGTCGCAGCTCTTGTTCTCGACAACCATCCTGAAACCAAGGAAAAAGTAGTTGCTTGGCTGAAGGATACTATGAAGTGGGCTGCAGTCTGCGCAATTATAGTTGCACTGTTATTGACAATGGTATACTTTAGTATGCCTGCCAAAGCAGAAACAGAGTTCTGTGAAGTTTACGGCGAAATAGTCGCCATAGACTTCGACACTGCAGAAGTGTTTGTTCTGACAACCGACGGTGAAGAATATTCGTTCTTTGCTGAAGGATATATCAGAACTCATGGACAAGTTTATCTTCTGCTTTTCGGAGATGAAGTAATCGATGTCATCTTTATCGAAGAGTTGGAGGCTCCCTTCTGGGAGTTCTCCTTTTTTTATTTTTACAACGGTGTTACAGCCGCAAATATGCTGGCGAGCTTACGCAAGGAGGGTACACCTATGGAGTCTATGTGTACTATGGGCAACTGGGCAGCCATCACAGTTGATGGCAAAATGGTAGCTTTCGAAGAAGAAAGCCGCAGCGCAAGCCTACTTAAGGCTCTGTCTCGGTTTGACGACGAGCAAATGAATAGGTGGTTGACTTACTACGCTAAAACGTGGTTGGTTTCTTCTGCCGCCAAAGCTTTTGCTGAAGACTTCGATATGAGCAGTGAACTCATCCACAACAATATCTTTGGCGACAAGATTGTTGTTCGTCATGGTGACGTTGTTGTTCGTGAGCTCAAAAACATGAGAAATTTTAGAGGAGCGTTGCTGTCGTATATCCGATACTTAGCACACGACGTGTATATTTTTCGCAAATAAGAATAAGTAATAGTCCAAACGGGGAGTCTTAGCACTCTCCGTTTTTTATTTTTTACGAGAGCAACGGTACAAAAAATTTAACCGTTGCAAGAAAGGGGTATTACCATGAAGAACAAGAGCTACACTACCAACCTGCCCACCACTACCGACATCCTTTGGGAGGAAAAGAGAGAGCTGTTTGCTCGTCTCAACGGGATCTGGTACAAGGTTATCGAAAGAACCATCGAAACAGGTTGCCATGGAAACAATCAAGTTAAACCCGTTGTTACCAAGAAGTTCGCTTTTATTCTCGAGGGCAACCGGCTTGGTAGCGTTTCGGTTACCTCTGGCGTAACCTATGACGCCAAAGGAAACGGAACTGAGCTGTACCGTCAGTTCCAGCTCATCAAGAAGTAATAAAATAGACAACTGAATATTGTTCATTGGTAAAAAGCTAGCTTGAGAAAGCTAGCTTTTTTATTTTTTACGAAATATGTGGCAGCCCTAGCCACAATAATAAGGAGGTATCCCTATGAAAACTTACACTATCGTGGACAAAAACGGCTTCGTTGTAGACGTTGCCTACACGGCGGACGAAGCAGCCGAAAAACAGCGCAAATACGCTGAAGAGCAGAACGGATAATTCCTGCTAACAACTGAATAGGGGAGCGTCTAGCTTGAGAAAGCTAGTGCTCCTTTTTTTTATTTTCACGACAACAAAGGCCATTGGCCAAATTTGAAAGGAGGTTGTCATAATGGAGACAAAGTACGTAATCCATTGGGATTTCGTCGACAACAAAGGGTTCGCACATCTTAATCAGTATCGTGAGTTCGACGATAGAGACAAAGCAAACGCTGCATGGTTCGAAATGAAGAAACATTCTTGCTATGCTAACATGCGTGCGGAGACAGTGAAACCAGAAACTCATTTAGTCACAGTTGCATTCAAAACATACGATTATATTGTTGAGGGCCCCGTTGCAGTTGGGGATACAGTAACAGTTATTTCTGGTGGACAGATTGTAGAGCTTGAAGTGTTCAAGCTTGATCCTCCGAAGAAACCCGGTATAAATTACGTATACGTTGAAAATGTCAAACACAAAAAGAAAAAGTAAAGTCATAAAACGGCGGACTCAACATCCGTCGTTTTTTTTATTTTTTACGTCTGTGTCCCTAGCACAGCGAAAATAGCGCGAAAAGCGCAAAAGAAAGGAGGCTTCTCAAATGAAGAAGCTCGTTGCTCTGCTGATCGCCCTGATTCTGGGTATGTTCAGCATCTCCGCTGGTGCGGATGTTTCTGTTAACTCCATCGACACCCCTGTGGAAACCAAAGTTGTGGAATGGGAAGTTGGCTACAGCAAGCGTTGTGGCAGCTATACCCGCCACAACGTAGTTGTCCGTCGCAACCACAGAATAGGGCGTATAATGCTGCTGCCTATGATGCTGTTCATGGGAACGGCCATCGCCGAAGAGGTTGAGGTTCATAACGTCAAACCGAAGCCTCTTGGAAAAATGAACCTTAAGGAACTTACAAAAGAACTGAATCGTCTTGTTGATGAACGCGAAACGATAGCAACAAAGCTGAAAGAGCCCAAGAAGAGCTCCAAATATCGCGAACTGTTGTCCATGATCCAAAACGTTCTAGACAAGATGGATAAGGAGCAGGCGAAAGAAGATACGCTTGCTCTGATGGCAACCGGTTGTAGGCCGAAAGATGCCAAAGAGGCAGTATACGAAAAGTATTTGTCTATGAAGGCATCAACTCTTGCGATTCAGAAAGAATCTGAAGCGTGGAACGAAAAAGAGCTTGCTTGGGCGCTGTACAAAGCGCAGGGCGACAAGGTAGCTCTTGAGTTCTACAACGAGTCCAAATCTCTGCACGATGCAGAGAAGAAGCTCCGCTTAGGAGCTGAAAAGGCAGAAAAAGCAGCTCGCGCCAGAGTGTCCGCTTTGGCAAGACTTGGCAACGCCGCTGTAAAAGCTACTGTTCGTGTTACAGAGGCGCAGATTCAGCGTCGTTTCCGGATGGCAAAAGCCATCACCAAAGGTATCCGCATCCTCGAAACAATCGAAGAGCGTGTGCGGAAAGAATCGTTCCAGATTTACTCGTGGAACAACGAGCAATTCATGGAAGCACTCGGCTTAGGCGAAGCCATCAAAAGGCTTAACGCCTATGTCGGCGGGAAAAACGACGAAGAGTCTGAAAAGCTCTACGACGACGCCAAGAAAGCGCTCGTAGAGTTAAAAGCGTATTTGGCCGCAAAGAAGGCTGTTGTGCTGGACATTAAGGAAGCAAAGCCAACTAGGATTCAAGCTAACTTGCTGAGTCTTGGAATGAGGATTGATACCGAGTCTAAGCAGACGCAGCTCGAATGGATTAACATTGAGCACGGACTGCACGATGCTATCCACCCCCACTGGAAGCTGTTCTCCTCAAACAAAGAGGAAGGACAGCAACTGGCCAAGGACTTCTCCGAATCAATGATGATGATTCTGGAGAACGTTAGTGTACGCATTGGAACAGATATCGTCAAATATGACGCTCTGTATTCGTCAGCTTCCCATCAGAAGAAAGAAAAGCTCGTTCTGTGCAAGCGCGAGCTTATGAAAGTTCATGAACGTCTGGTATGGTTCGGAAAGACAAAGAAAGAGATCTTAGCAACGGATATCACCGGGGCTGAGTTCTGGAAGATGCGTGCAAATCTTGCTCGGCCGATAGCGTTCGCTCTGAAGACAGCCGATGGCAAACTGGTTTATCTGCATGACATCCACGTTGTGCCAGATAAGAAAAAGAACTACCATCACGTCCGTGGCTTAAAGATTGGTTGTTCCGAAAAGGATGAAAACGGAAACCCGATCAAGTATAAGGACGCAGACGGCAACGAGGTAATGTACGAGTTCGGCGAACTCGACAACCCAACCATCTGTGGCGATGGACAAGCAATAGCGTTCGTCAAACTGAACACTCTGGCGTGTCAGGGTGGCGGATACGGTGACAAACTCATGATGCATTTTGTCGGCAATGCTGCGAAATACGCTGCTAAGAAATGGGGGCTAAAGAACATTGAGCTCCCAAAAGGAAAACTTATCGTGATGGGTGAGGGATGCTGGAAGTTCGACAAGATTGGCTATGCGAACTATGATGAGTTCGCCAAGGCGATCGATGAACTCGCAATTAAGTATCCCGGAATTAACCAAGTGTACGCTCTTCGGCAGTCCGAAGAAATGGAAGAAGAAGAAAAGATCCGTCGCATCTCTCGCTCCTTCCTCCAACAGTTACCTACTGCCTCGGAAAGCCAGTTCCACAAGCTGGCTAAGAGCACTATCAATTCGCTGAAACATATGAAGACGTTCGGTGGGCTGTTTATGAGCCTTGCCGAACTGAACAAGCCAGAAGAGAAGCTGTCGGGCTTTGCAAAGATCATCTTCGCATGCCCGGCTCTTCTGTCAAACCAGATCATTCAGATGATTGGCCAGAAGAAGTACTCCGCGATCCGAAACGACGCTGCTGGATGTAAACTGAAGACAAAGGGGCAGTACCCCTATATCATTCAGGATCCAGTGGCCTTGATCGAGATCTGGCTGCTGGGAAAAGATCCTGATGATCCGAACCTCGGCGTTTTGCAAGAAGGTTACGCGTCCCTGGTGGGTGTTGAAGAAGGCAAAGAAGTGGTTGGCCTTCGCTATCCTGCCAATGCATTCACCGCAAAGATTCTGATCAGTAAACCGCTGACAGAGATATTTGCGGAGTGTGGCAATGTTGCTATCCTGTCCATCCACGATGATATCCTGATCGTACAGGACGGCGACGTTGATGGTGACGAGATGGGCATCTTCTATGATGAAAATCTCGTCATAATGGTAAAGAAAATGCGCTCAGCGCTGAAACCTTCTGTCATCGTATTCATGCATGGCAGCAAGGCTGAGCGGAAAACCATCGGTACAGAGGCAGAGCTGAATCACAGAATGTTCAGCGCCCTCTGGAGCGCAAAGGAATACGACAGTGTAGGAAAGTATGCAAACCTTGCCAGAGACTGCGCGTATCTCATCAGTATTGAGCTTGCTCGCTTCTACAAGAGCCAGAAAGCCAACGATAAGGCTCTTATGCAAGAGCATTTCGAACTGCTCAAGAAGTACATGCTGTGGATGGCCGCGGCATCTACTGGAGCAATCCTGGCAATCGATCAGGTTAAAGGCAATGCGATTGATCCTGAGCTGATCAAGTGGCTGGATGAGATTAGCCGTGAAGTCGGCAAGAAAATGTCCGTATATGATGAAGATCACAACCGGACAAGGATGCAACCCTATACGCAGCAGTTCGTAAAAGACGATGCTAGCATTAAGTGTCTCGAACCGAACCTGCTGGTATGCACTGACGAACTGTGTCACCACGTACTTGAGGAAACAGGCGGCTGGGCCTTCGATAAGGAAGGGTTCGTCGACAATAACGAGCTCCTGAAAGCGGCTATCCTCGATAAGAGGTTTAAGCGGACAAAGATTCGCACGAATCCTCTGACAACTGGACTGTTGTCAGAGCTTCGCTACAACTACTTCAACACTCCGAAGAAAGACAAGAATGGTGTTATAGTAGACGGAGATAAGAAACTCCACGACGCCATCAAGGCTGGAGCCTGCGTACATCCCAAGGACATTCTTAGGATGTATTGGCGTAACATGTGCACCTTGGAGTTCAGAATGCAGGCCAAGACAACAGAAGGGAAACGTGCAGAGTACTATAAGATGGTACACGATTCTCTGATGCACATGATCCTCGACTTCGATTGGATTCAGGGCCCGGCGAAGAACGGCGGACAGCTGAACTACGAAGTCGGCCACGTCTTCACCAAGGAAGAAAAGATCGCCACGCTCGTTAACGAGATGGTGATCGACGCCTTGGAGCTGGATGGGAAAGACAACGGCATCGATCTTCTGAACAAGGGATCGTATGCCAAGTTCGTTCTGAATGTGTTTGCTGACGAGATTCTCCAGAACATTGAGCGCAACGACGTTGACGTTCGGGTGTTTATGGACGAAAACGCGCAAAACATTCAGGTAGTCGTTGAAGACGAAGAAGATGACTATGCCGACATGGCAGATGTCATGGACGACGAAAACGATGAGCAGAACGTCTACAATGACGATCAGCCATTCGATCCGTCAGACATCGATTACAGCGTCTTAGACGACATGATCCCTCCGGACGAGGACGACAGTGGCGTCTGGTGGTAATCAAAGAATAGGGGGCCGAAAGGCTCCCTTTTCTTTTTTTTACGGTTTCCCAAAAAATAATAAGGAGGCATTCCCATGAAAAACCGTATCCAGAAATTCCCTACACCTCTTCATGTCGGCGATCAGACGTCTAAGCTGATCAAGGTGTTCTTCTGCGTTAATGATGCGTGGAAAGAAAACCATATCAAGTTTAACGACTTGACAAAGACAAAAGAGGAGAACCTGAAGGCAGCGTTCGAATATGTTGCCGAATGCTTCAATCGTGGCATTCCGGCCTTTGCCTCTGCGTTCATCGAAGAGGATCAGCAGGCTGAGATCTTCACCTATGCTGGAGTAGGATGCATCGAGTGGCTGGATCGTGTTACCACAGACAAAGTTCGTGGCTACCGTCAGTCTATTGAACGGGCTAAACGATTGGCCTTCGGCGGCAACATCCCTGTTGTCTCGAAGTATATCAAAGGGCCTGTTCGGCAGGTTATCGTTCCGGCGAATAAGCCTGAACCTGTTATTCCTACGCAGGTTGTCAGTACTCCTAAAGAAGAAAAGAAGCCCGATAAGCCTATGACAGTAAACATCGGGCTGGACATGGACGATCTTCTGGCTGAATAACTACTTCAACGGCTGGCCGAAAGGCTGGCCTTTTTTTATTTACGGCTGCAAAGCCAATAAAGTAAGGAGGTGCTAGATATGATCTGGCAGTACAACCCTAAGAAGAAAGAGCTCTTTGTCCCTGAACCCAGCATCGTTATACCCAACGTCAAGACTCTGGATGATGCCCGGAACATCATGAACCCCGAATTCAACCCTGTTGACTGGACTTATATTGTTAAGTCTAAAACCAGCAAAGTTTACAATTTTGCTAACCTGCAGAGCGCTGAAGATCTGGCGAAAGCGAAAAGCAAGCGCAATACCATCTGGACAGTGTTCCAGCACGGAAAAGCTGTTGTATCATTTATGAACGAAAAAGAACTTACAAAATGGACAACAGTATGGGAAAGAAGACATTCTCGGCCGACGCTTAATGAATTCTATTATCGTTATCCGAAGGGCGAGCACGTCGTAGGAGGGTACGACTTCTCCGAAAGCATTGACGTTGCAGAAGACAAGGTAAGATATACTAAAGTGTACATTCATCTCACAAAGACTAAGAATGGACATTTGAGCACCAAGTTTACAAGATCGAGCAAGGTTTTTCATAAAGACGGAAGCGTGCATTGCCACGCAGAAGGACGCATTAACCATGTTTCCGCAAGAGACATTTGGCTTTGGCTTCCTTCTGATGGTGAGGAAATATTCCGTGCTGAACTTATAAAGCTGCGTCCTGAAATTAAAGAGCTTATCAGCGAAGAAAGACTTGTAAATCTTCCTGCTGTGTTCAGCCGGCCGACTGCGTACTATAAGTTTGATACATTCCACAAGAAATTCGTAAGACGAGAAGAAAATCTTTATTACGGATATTATCCAAAAGAAGTGGTAGACGAATCCAAAATGATCGACGTACTTCGCAAACGTATGAGAATCCCGTGCACTAAAGGACTGCGGAAACTCTACAATGAAAGCCATTATAACATGGACGTTGTCCACTGGCTCAAAAGCGTCGGCTTCAAGGATGTAAACAGTTTTCAGAAGCTTGTCGCAATCGGTGTACATTTCTGTCTTCACAACCCCGACAAGTTTAAGAACTTCTTCAAGAAGTTTATTGAACTTCGCGGCGAGAACAATGTTGCACGAATGACATGTGACACAGACTTTGCGTTGATCAAAGACGTTGCACGTTCGTATATGACTGTTAATGAGGACGCCGCTGAATTCGTATTGAAAAAAGCTCGCGGTTTCGAGGAAATCCACGAAACATTCAACAGAACCTGCCCGACAAAGTCCGAATTGATTGAAACGCCAATAAAATACACAGAAAAGGAAGTCGAGAGATTCAACCTTAAATGTGATAATGACATTCGGTTTGAACTTGCTTCCAGCAATAAAGACTTGGCAATTGTTGGCGCGGAAATGGGTATCTGTGTTGGCGGCTACGCAGACATAGCTTTGTCAAAACGGGCAACGATTGTAAAGATGATGAAGGGCAATAAACACATTGCCTGTATCGAAGTTAATGGCAACCAGCTCGTGCAGCTTAAAGCTAAATTCAACAACCCTGTTGAGCGCGAATACAAAAAGTATATAGATAAATGGCTGGTTCATTCCAAAACAAATTCCGGCTGCCATGATTATCAGTGCATAGGCAAAGCGTGGCATAGCACACATAATTATGCTCATGTGCGGCCTGTAGACTATCAGCCTGCAACACATACTCCTGTTCTTCAAATCATAAAAGCAGATCATACACATTACGATCATGTAAACAGATGGTTTGCGCGAAATGATAACTACATGTATAGAATCAGATATGATACAAGAGCAGAAGCCGAACTTCGTGCACAGGAAAACATATTTGATTTAGACTACGAAGATCCATTTAGATTTTAAAGGAGGAATGAACAATGAAAAACTCTACTCGCATCATTGCTGAAGAAATGGGAGTTCAGCCAATCTCCGTCTGGAACGCAATCAAGATGCTGCTCCGTGGAAGCAAGCCCGGCTTCTGCTGGGGCTACCGCACAAAGAAAGGCATTCGCGTTTTGCGCACCAAGTAATATAACTACAACTGAATATAAAAAGTCAGCTTGAGAAAGCTGGCTTTTTTATTTTTTACGAATGGCTATAAGCCAAAGAAAGGAGAGGTTATATGCTTATCTTAAGAACCAAAACTGATGACGGCATCACTACGTTTGTGTTCGAAAACGAAAGCGATGCCACAAAAGCTGCTCAGTACGTCATGAAAACGACTGCGGCTGGATTCGTCGCCAAGGTTAATTCTCCCGAAGACACCAGAGGCGAAATTCTTGAGAAGTGGGATCATAAGCACCACCTGTACGGAAACAAGTATGAGAGAAGCCTTTCGTATTACATCAGATACGGAAGATACAGGGACACCGAATGGGCAGTTATCGGAACCAAGAAAGAATGCGACGAGATGGCAGAAAAGACAAATAAGAATGCGACATGCTGGGCAGACACTACGTGCTATGTTCAGCATCTTATTGGGCCCGTATGGCAGTGCATCTATACTCGGCCGTATCTCGATTAACAGAAAGGAGAAAATAACGAAACCAGCCTTCGGGCTGGTTTTTTATTTTTTTATGCCATAGGAGTGCTGCAGCACTTCTTTTGGCGCTGGGGCCACCACCAAATTTTGAGCGGGGGGATTTTTTCCGCTCCGCTCAAGTCTGGTGTCCTCATCCACACTACTCGAACCTTGCTGGCAAGCAGCAAGGGCAGCCTCCCGCAAACAGAAAAAACCACATTGCACCAACAGCAACGTGGCTGGCTACAAGATACACCGTTCTCCCCGGCAACGCATTAACTTACTATGAGAGAACGGCAACTCCTGGCTTGTAGCGAAAAGCTGCCGCAAGACTTCGCGGACGAGCCCGCGAAGGCACCAAGACGCAGGGAAGAGTTCCCAGACAGACATGCAAGAAGTCCTGCACTTTCTTGCTATGTCTATTTCTGGCTACTTAAACCTGGCCGGCGAGCGGCCAGGGCACCCTGTCGCGTGGTGTTATCCACATCACGCTGTCCGTTGCAAACCACTACAATGGCTTGTTCCCATGCGGAAACCATTGCCTGACACAAGGCATTAATATCCGTACCAAGTACGGCGCAAGCATGGGAAATAGCATAGTAGTGCGTCCAGCTGGTATTGTAGAATGCGCTTACTTCGAAATTGATTTAAAAAAATGAAAAAACAAAGCGCACTCGGTTTTATCTGGCTGGGATATTGATGGGGCATTGCAGAGAACGGTTACTTCGACTGCATTTACAAAGTCCGTTCTCGACTTTTCATCCCCGTCGCAAACCGCAGAGAACCAAGTTGACACTGCGGGCCGAAGCCGAGAGGTGGAAGCGAAACAAATCCGGGCGCAGGTAAAAAGGCTCGAGTAGCCTGCGAACGCTGAGATGAAGCCTATGCCTAACGGAGCTAAATGGAATCCGGGAACCCACTCGGAAGCGCAACCGAGTGGTTATTTAGGTTACTTGATGGCTGAATGTCCATCTTGAACATAATAAAAAATAGGAGGGGTACTGTTATGTCCAAATTCAATTCTGCTGCCGCGTCTTATGATGCCGCTACCACCACCAACAAGTGCGGATGGGCCGCATACGCTATGGACGATAAGTCCAAGCTGGTTTCCCAGGTTCTGACGTCCTTCTTCAACGAGTCCAAGTTCTACGGGGACAACTCCGAAGAGCTGGAAGAGACTCTGAAGAAGGTTGTCAAGGTTAATCCCGACTTCGTCTCCAAGCTGGCCATCTTCGCCCGGCGCGAGTTCAACATGCGCTCTGTGAGCCATGTGCTGGCTGGCTATCTGGCGCATGAAGTCGAAGGCAAACCTTTCGTCAAGGAGACTGTCAAGAACATCGTCCTGCGTGGCGATGACGCGACTGAGATCCTGGCGTTCTATCTGTCCAAATTCGGTAAGCCGATTCCGAACAGCCTGCGCAAGGCCCTTCGGGACGTGTTTACTGGTTTCGACAGTTATACCCTGGCCAAGTATAAGGGTGAGTCCAAGTCTGTAAAGATGCGGGACATCCTGTGCCTGTGCCGTCCGGCTCCCAAGAGCGAAGAGCAGTCCGCTACTTGGAAAGCTCTGCTGGAAGGAACTCTGGCTCCTGCTTATACGTGGGAAACCGAGCTTTCGGCCCGGGGCAATACCAAGGAAGTCTGGCAGGAGCTGATTGCCTCCGGTAAGGTAGGCTATATGGCTCTGCTTCGCAACCTGCGGAATATCCTGAACGCTAATCCCGAGAATGCTCGGGACGTGCTGGAGAAGATCGCGAATCCTGATGAAGTCAGGAAGTCCCGTCAGCTCCCGTTCAGGTTCATGTCCGCGTACCGCAACGTTCCGGACGATTCCTGGCTGGCCAGTAGGGCCAAGGAAGCGCTGGATGACGCGGCTGATGTGGCTGTCGCGAATCTCCCGAAGATTCCTGGCCGCACGGTTATCGCCATCGACGTGTCCGGCTCGATGCAGGGCCCGGTGAGCGCAAAGAGTGACGTTATGTGCTCCGATATCGCCATGCTGCTTGGTGTTATTGCCAACCGCATCTGCGAGAGCGCCCGGGTATTCACGTTCGACACGGACATCCGTGAGCTGAACGTACCTCGTCGGAACGGTATCATTTCTACCGCCGAAAGCCTGCCTGTGCATGGCGGCGGTACGAATATGTACCTGCCCTTCCAGAAGATGCTGAACGAGCACATTTACTGTGATCGTGTCATCATCCTTTCGGACAATATGTGCAATGACGATGGCGGCTGGGGTTGGTATGCCAGCAAGCCTGTCCAGACTCTGGCAGATGAGTACCGTCGGCAGACTGGTAACGACATCTGGGTGCACGCTGTGGATCTGGAGGGTTACGGGACTCAGCAGTTCAAGGGCCCGAAGACGAACGTGATCGCTGGCTGGAGCGAAAAGCTGTTCGAGTTCATCGGCCTGGCTGAGGAAGGCGAGGAAGCTCTCATCTCCCGTATTGAGAGCTACAAAGTCTGATCCTATTCCGGCTCGGGGCCGTGCCGTCTACAAACGGCCCCACCTACTACTTAACTTCGCGGACAAGCTCGCGAAGGCACCACGGCGGTGGAGTGAAGCCCACCAGAATAGAAGAAAGGATGATGTCTATGATCCAGCGAAAACCCAACCGCGCAGAACAGCTCGCAGAACTGCGCAATGAACTCGATACTTGCGAGAAGTTCATGAAGCCTCTCGTCGCGGAATCCGAGAAACTCGACGAGATCGCCAAAGAACGCCCGCTGACTTTGGAGGAGCGTCGTCGGCTCAACGAGCTGATCGACATTATCCACGCTAAGAACGTGTGGCTCGCCAAAGCCAAGGAAACCATCCGGCAATACTGCGCTCCGGCAAGCGCATAACCTGTAGGTACAATTCAGCGCCCCAGACGAATCCCTTGTACATTCGGTTGGGACGTTGCCTTGTATGTACGGGACTCATGCTTACCGCACTACGGCGAGCTTGACATGTCCTACAACTAGATGATGTTTTGCTTGGATTGCCAGCCGAGCTTGACATCGTTCTCTTGGGCCGCTGGGGCTTAAGGGGCCCCGGCGGTTTGATGTTTGACAATTTCCTGCTGATTCGCAGTTTCTTCATTCATGGGACTCCTCCTTTCTGCCTGTCGGGCCTAGGGAACCCGACAGGACTCCCACATTTCGCAAGCCTTGACGTGGCGTGGGGGCTTTCTACTAATTGCGAAAATTGTTCTCTTGCATCCAGCATGAGCACACGAGTAAGCATCTCGTAAACTGCAGCAGGATCGGGCAATCCTGGCTCAAAGACACTTTCAATGGCCATGAAAGAAGAGAGCAATACCCGACATATTGTTAATTTCGGCTTCTAAGACGTTGAGCCGTGCACATTCAGCGTCTTTCCAAGTCCTTGGATGACTATAAAAGCACCACGCGGCGGTGGGGGGAAACAAGCGTTAGATGTTTCGGCTTGTGAGCTGAGGTGCAACTCTCCATATGTGACTGTCCTTCACATGAGATTGCGTGTAAGTTTTGACGCATGGACAATATTACGAAAGGAGAGCTAACTATGTATTACACAACAACGTATTACACGGTTGAATCCGAACGGGCAGATTACGCCAAACGAATTCGCGAGTTCGAACGGCAGTGGGCCTACGAGCGGAGCATAGTTTGCTCTGTCCTCGTCTCCGTAATCGGAGCGGTGTCCGTGGACATACCTACAACGGACAGGGAGGAGCCTGGTTAGCCTTCGGGCTAATACGATGTCTCCCTGTTTAAAAAGGAACTCGACAGGGTATCAAAACTGAGTTTCAGGCGGCTTCCCAGAACAGGGATTAAAAAGCCGTTGCATATTTTGGCATACATCCATTTTCATACAACACTCCGTCACACGGAGCGGGCCGGGCGTAATTGCCCGGTAGAACGTGCGGGCTGGAAACCGCAAGCCCAGCCGACGGAAAAGAAAGGAGAACGAGCCCTATGAAAACCCTGTATCAGGCAAAAGACGGAGAACTGTTCGAAGACAAAGACGCCTGTCTTGAGCACGAACAGGCAATAAGTCGTCCGCTTATCTGCGTAGACGGGAACATCTCAAAGATCATCAGGAAGCGCATAGTTGATGAGACTGGAATTCATTACCCTGTCTCTGAGATTGTTGTAGCGGAGATCGATGGATTCGGTTCCAATCAGGCAACTCATTTCTTCCACGTCCCGATCAATCCGTATGTAGCTCATAAGTACAATGGATGCTTCAAGAAAGGAAGCTATATCCATGTGAGCGGACAGGTTGTTGCTAAAACTAAACGGATGAACAATACGCTAGTCGTTGATCTCGTGATTGTCAACACAAGCATCGCAATGCGCAAGCCCAGCAAGCGCACCAAGAAAGGTACCTGACTATGAAAGTACAGTATGTCGCAGAAGATGGAAAAGTGTTTTCCAGCAATGAGGACGATCCCGATGGAACGTGGGCAAAAATGAACTGTGAAGAGTACGAACAGTTCACGCTCGGGATTGATCATGGCTGGTTACGTATTAACCCGTTCTCTCTGGTTAACCCATTAGACGAATAAATCATAATAGAAAGGAGACTGACAAATGCGTAAACTGACTGTTTATACCGACGGCGCATGCTCTGGCAATCCGGGCGTCGGCGGCTGGGGTGCGATTGTCATCGATGGTGACAGGCGCATTGTCATCCGGGGACGTTCCGTGAAAACTACGACGAACAACCGGATGGAACTCACTCCCGTGGACAAAGTTCTGGAGTGGGTAAACAAGAACATCAATGAGCCGTGTGAGATCGATTTCAATACGGATTCTATGTATCTCATCGTATGTACGAATCCGAAACTGAAAGACGGCTCCAAGAAGACTGGCAGCTGGTTCAGGGGCAGGCCGAATGAAGATCTCTGGTTCGGCGTCATCAGCAAGGGCAACAAAGGTAAGCACAAGCTGACTTTCCACAAGGTAAAGGGGCACTCCGGCGATATGTACAATGAGCACTGCGACAAGATCGCCAAAGAGGAGTGTGCAAGAGCCCGGCACGAGCTGTACAGAAACGGCAGGTGACAGCCGTGTATGTGCATCCTGAAGACTACTTCGAAGAGCATCCAGAAGAGGAAGACGAGTTCATAGACGAAATGGCTCGTCTGGCGGCCGAAAATGAAGTAGTTGACTATCCCGAAGACTGGCCAATGCTTTCTCGGGAAGAATGGCTGAAATATGCATAAGGAGACAACATGCAGATACTAGACAACATCATAATATTGTCTTTACCTGTCATAGCCTTCTGGATTGGTAAAGTGATCTCTGACAGGTATAACCGAGCCAGGATTAATGAGCTCGAATATCTCCTCCGGCTCCAGATGACAGAAAAAGGAGTCGGGTATATCGCTCCTCAGACTGAAAAACGATACGTGCCGATTGGACAGCCTTTCATGGATAAGCTGAAAGACACAGGACGGGCTGTTCAGAAAATAAACCCCAAGCAACCGTAATCCTCCCAACTACTCCTTTCCCAACTACATAACACGGCCGGCGAGCGGCCGTGGGCATCCTGGCGGAATCGGATTTTCGATATCTGGTTCCGTTTTGTGTGTCTGTAGAAGCGCCGTCAATGAACGGTGCTTTTGCTTACATATATAGTGGCGTCCTGTACCCACACTAAATACCGCCGCAGGATAGTCCGCTCCGGACGATAAATGGAGGCCGCATACGGGCGACGCAGTATGCCTTCACTTGGCACGCAAATTTTGAAGTGTGGCAAGTACAACAGATCATACCTATAAAAGAAATTAATGGAGGTACAAAAGTATGACGATTTTCACCGGTAACATTTCCAAGGCCGCCGAAACCCGCACCGTGCAGGTTGGTGGAGTTCCCACGCTGGTAACCGATTTCTCCGTGGCCGAGAACTATCAGGGCGGAGACGGACAGCGGCACACCCAGTTCTATCGGGTTAGCCTGTGGCGCGACAAGGGCGCTAAGCTTGCGCAGTACCTGAGCAAGGGCCGCAGCATCACCCTGCAGGGCCGCGTGAAGGGCCGGGCCTACATCGACAAGAACGGCGTGGCGCAGTGCCAGCTGGAGATGGCCAATCCGCAGATCACGTTCAATACCGCCAATCCTGGCGAGGTGGACGCGACTGTCGAAGCGCCGGCTGATCTCCCGTTCGACGAGGCCGAATAATTCCCGGTTAGTGATAGGAGCCTGACTACGCTTGTCAGGCTCCTTTTTTTCTCTCTTTTATTTCAGTTCTCGAAAAGTTCGGTACCTAAATTTGAAGTCTTTCGAGAATTGACATAAGGGAGAAAGTAAGTAAATAGCACGACGACTGCAGGCGTGACAAGTGCTGCCCAACCGCAGGAAGGGGATGCGGGATAAAAATATCAACCATCTTCATAGTGACAGCCGAGGAAGATAACGGAACATCACTATGTCGAGTCCTATGGCTTTTGATGGGAATAAAACCATGCGTGAACGCAGAAACGGAGTTTCCATTGAAACGAGACTGACACTGCTAAAACCCATCTGAAACGCTAGGCAAAATTATAATAGGAGTTGATGAAACATCAATGTCCTAAGTCTCTTTGCGATTTTGTCCGAGAGGAACTGCAGCTGAGAGATACTTCTACATGCTTACCGCTTGCCGAGCGGGATATAAGTCAGGCACGTGCCGCACTGAAGAGATCAGATACTTCGTACTGAATATGAATAAGGCTGATCTCGACTTCTTGTCGGCACAAAACGAAGCGCTCGTCGGACGTATCAGCGACAGCGTGGGTAAACTCTGGTACGGGACGGATACACAGTCGCCAACTCCGCCCAAAAGTGCGACTGCTTTCGGGGCAGGCTTAACCGATCAGCAGAACTGCAGTGTGGAGATACTTCGAAATTTAACTGCATCAAATTCCAAAAAACTCTCCATGCGTTTTTGTCTGCTATTTTTTTTCATGCGTCCCATATTTATGGGGCGTCTTTTTTTACCGCTGAGACTGACTGAACCCATCCGCAACAGAAATAAACAGTCTCCTGATTTGAAGGAGGGTTTATTTTGAAGTACACTGACGAAAACCGAGGAAAGATTCAATTCACAAAGCGCCGTAATCAGATAAACGATTTTTCTAATCTACGGTACGGCAAGATAACGGCGACTGATACTGATGGTGAATTTGACATCGAAGGAAAACTGTTTTTTAAGTATGAAATCAAGTTTGGCGACGCTGAAATGCCATCAGGCCAATACAAGCATTTCATATACGAGACTGCCTGCCTGCATCGCGGCGGAGCCAATGCAATAGTACTTGAAATCCGTCACAATGTCGAAGACGTGAACAAGGAAGTGGATGTTGCACCTTGCATCGTTGACAGATATTGCCTGAACGGAAAATGGTACAAACCCAGGAATAAAAATTCAACCGCTAAAGAAGCGACTGATTTTTTTATTAAGCACTACATGCCTGAAAAGGCAAAAGAATTTGGAATAGTCTGACGGCCGCTTTATCGCGGCCTAATTTTTTAAAAGAAAGGATGACTTTACATGCGTTCATTCAACTACCGTGCTCCTCTGAAGAAACAGTCTAAGAAAGCACAAAAAGAGTACAACAATTCCAAGCGCAACTTCTGGGACGTCAAGCCAGTGACTAAAGTCGTCCCGAACAAGAAGAAGAACTATGTACCGGAGGCAGACAATGACTGACGAAATGAAAGAAAACATACTGAACTATTGGTTATGTGCTGTCTCCTGCACAGCATGCAGACTGCCATGCGCTGACTGCCGTGATCTTCTGGGTTCTGGTTGTCCGTTGGATATACAAATTTCAAAGGAGAAAACATTTGAATTCATTGGAGCTGTAACCTCAATGCTCAGAAAACATCTGGAAGAACTGGACAATATTCCATTTGGGCCGACGTTTATTGAAGAAAGTGACTTTATGCGCATACTCACGGAGGCCGCCAATGAATGAAAGAGAGATGCTCCGTGAATTGTGTAGTGGACATTCTTGCAATAAGTGCAGAGTCAAAGAACTTGGAATAGACTGTGTAGCGGTTGATCAAGGCAAAGGTTCTTCTGATGATATATTTGCAATAGAGCAATTGTATTATGAACTTCATCCTGAAGAACGTCCTGTTGTTATTTCCATATCAGCTGATGACATGATGTCTATGTTTAATGCATGATGAACGAACGAGATAAATTAACTAAGATATGTTTCAACGACTGTAAGTCTTGTATCGTAAAAGAATATAAATTAGACTGCTTTGGCATTATGATTCTGTATGAACCTATGACTGATACCGATAAACAGATCATCAACAAATGTTATGACTCATATACTTGTGTATCAGTGAACGAAAATGATGTGATGAGTCTGTTTTGAGTTTCTTCTTATTATATATATTATATATATTATTAATATAAGAAGAAAAACTATCTTTATAGATAATTACTAAAGAACTGTAGTAATAATCACAAAAATAAAAACTACTTTTATAATAACTTTTCTCTTTATAGTAATCACTCTGAAGTGTGGAATTACTATATAGGTATTGTTTATCTTTTATAGAAGTAGAGACTGAAAATAGAACTGATATAAATATCTTCTCTTCTTATCAACTATTAACTACAAACTACAAGAAGAGAATATATATTATTTTTCTCCTATTCAATATTAAACACAAACTACAAAAATAAGATATAAATATCTTCTCTACTTATTAGTGATTGAATACAAACTACAAATACAAAGAATAAATAACAAAAAACAGGGGTATATAATATAAAAGAATAATTACTTTTCTTCTTATAAGTGATTAAACACAGAAAAAAGATAACCATTATTACAATGATAAAAGCAGTTACTGCATTATTACTAAAGGTTCTGGAATATAAGTTTTTTCTTTCTTGTTACTGAAATAATTATTTTATTCTTATATATTGCAGTTACTGCTGATTATTAAATAAGGAGACTTTCGGCCGTGGATGAAATTGAATTTATGATCGCTAAGCTTCTGAAAGAAAATAAAGCTATCTCCGAAGAGAATGAAAAACTTAAGTCTGAAATTGCTGAATTGAAAGAAAAGACTAAACAAATGTATTCTGTTATTGAAGTATTGGACGGAATGGTTTCTCGGCCGTGGGGTGAATGAAAATGGAAAATAAGTTTCGGCCGGGGGACAAAGTTCGTGTGACTAACCGTCCGGCTCTGTCACTTGCAGCAGCACAGTATTATGGACAGGAATTTGTTGTAATAAAAGTAGACGAAAATGTTACTTGGTACAGTGGCGACAAAGGCGCATATTCCCTTGAAGGCATTGATAAACTGATCTCGTGGAATGAAAAATGGCTGGAACTGGTTGAACCTGTAAAAAACATTAATGTTTCAGAAAACGATATTGATTCATTATTTGGAGAGTGATTGGAAATGAATGAAAACGATAAGAAGATAATGGAAAAATATGCTCAGGCAATCTTCGGCTGTGGAGCTGACGATCTGTCTGAAAAAGAAGAACGTATGCTGATCTATCATATTCTTGAACATAATCCTGATTTTCTGAATCATTATGGAATAGAGGAGTGACTGATATGCACTATATTACACGTATGGATATTTTACGTAAACTTGAATATGAAGTGTGCGGCGTCAGATACCCTGGGGATATTTATCTTAGGGCTTATCAGGCCGCTGATCACGATCCTAAGCTCAGGGATGAAATTGCTGCTCTTGAAGAAAAATATATCAAGAGATGGTGTGACTATTACACTTTTGAAGAACGTCAGAAGGGTAATGAATGAAAATTAATCATAAGTTTGAAATAGGCGAAAAAGTCTACGTTGCTAACTGCAGCGACGATGTAGACGAAATGATAGAGCGTATTGGGACTATATTGACAATAGCAACTCAAACGAATGGAAACTGGGGCGGTACAGAATATCCTGCCTATCGTACAGTAGAAGATAACGGAGTATGGTTTTGGCGGGAAGACTGGCTTATGCCTGTTGAGCTGAAAGACATTTCGATAACAGAAAATGAAATTTTTGACATTATAAAGGAGTGATTGAAAATGCGGTTTCAGAATGAATATGCTTTCCTGAGCAATATATATGGTTGCAAAGTTGAATATGAAGGCGAAATCTTTCCTTGCGCTGAAACCGCGTTTCAGTTCGCAAAGTGTAACGGCTCTTTGGAAGAAGATCTGTTCATGAATGACAGAGGTTTCTGGGTGTCTGGATATATGGCAAGGAAAATTGGCCGTTCTGTTAAACTTCGTGATGACTGGGAAGAAGTTAAGAACAACGTAATGCTCGACGTTATCCGGGCAAAATTCTATCGGAACGAGGGCCTTCGTAAAGCTTTGCTTGCGACTGGAGATATCGAACTGGTAGAAGATAACGACTGGGGAGATACGTACTGGGGTAAATGCAACGGCAAAGGTAAGAATATGCTGGGCGTTATCCTTATGAAAGTACGTAAGGAAATCCGCGACTATGAGGAAGGTAAGAAGCATAAGCGACTGAAGATCATCGTAGCTGGCGGAAGAGACTTTGATGACTATGCTCTTCTGAAAGAACGACTGGATTATTATTTCCTTGGCTCTTATCCTACAATTATTTGTGGAGAAGCTAAAGGAGCTGATTCTCTCGGCCGCCGGTACGCTGAAGAGCATGAACTGGATATCATTTCGATGCCTGCTGACTGGAAACGTTATGGTAAATCTGCCGGATTCGTCAGAAACGGTGAAATGGCCGCCATTGCTGATGGACTGGTAGCATTCTGGGACGGTAAGTCTTCTGGCACGAAGGATATGATAGCAAGAATGACTGGAAAGCAAGTCAGGATTGTGAGGTACACAAAATGAATATTAAACTGTCTGATAACGATAAAAAGATGCTGAAGAAATTCGGCCGTTTTGAACATACATGCGCCAGATGCGGTAAAGAATTCGAGTGCGGCGCTGAATACGTTTATAAGCGAGGCGGAATGAAAAGTTCCGCTTCTATTTACTTCTGTTCGTGGACTTGCTTCAGGG
>Ga0310690_10003800_pt1 | contig 22157 bp, 44 predicted proteins | sample AusTroGonzalo_MG_2_FD_207661 | JGI IMG/M metagenome (GOLD analysis project Ga0310690, IMG submission 207661) | Bovine rumen microbial communities from tropical cattle in Woodstock, Queensland, Australia - Gonzalo_04 (v2) (version 2) | ecosystem: Host-associated > Mammals > Digestive system >... | reverse complement strand
CACTACGAAGAAATTTGGAATCAGTAAAGGAGAAGTAGTTATGAATGACATTGAAAATTATTTTAAATCTTGCGTAGATTATTATTTTACTTGTTTTGATGATGCTGTTTGTTGGATGGAAAGCTACATGATATTCAACGGATATCATGGTACAAGGCAAACTTATAGGGTGTATGAATAAATCATATTAAAGGAGACGATGTTGTGAAATACTATTATTCACTTGAAGAGCAGCTTATGCGTATTGCTGAAGAAACAGAATTTTCATTGTCAAAAAGCCCATTCGAAATGAATGAAGCGGAATTGGACAATGCTGAAAAAGAAGCAAGTAAGTATGTGATATGGGTGAAAGATGACGAATACATCCAGTGGATACCGATTAAGAAGTCAGACGGTGCTCGAATTTATCCATAAAGGAGATGATACTATGTTGATGAATTTAAAAATGGTAACTTGGGAAGGAGATCTGACACAGTTTATCGTTAATATACCGCCGCATCTTCTTGCTGATGATGCAAATAAAGAAGCAATTAAAAAGGCAATCGAAGCAAATCTTAATTACGATACTTATGATGAAGATATGGAATCTGATATGAACGATCCAACATTATACATAGTCGAAGACGTTGACTTTGCTTTGCTTGCCGAGATGTTTCAGAGAAACGATATTATCGGTTTATACAACGAAGTAATTTTATTTAATGATTGATTAAGAAAGGAGAAATAATTATGCTAGAAATGATTCGTATCAGCAGAAACGGTTATTCTTGGGCAGATGTCTGGATACCAGAAGGATGCTTTGGTATTTATGAAAAGAAATATCGACAGCAAGGATATGATGTAAAAAAGACACTTGTCAAGAAAGAATCGGAATTAGAAAGGAAGTCAACTATGAGTAAATTTGATTCTATTACTGGTGGTCGTCGCGAAAATCTTCTGATGGAAACGGCAATGAGAATACAAGAAGTATTCGATGATATGTGGACGGCGAAGTTACTTGATACAGACAAGATTGATGCTACGGATTCAATCGAACGACTTCAGACGTTCTGCAAATTAGCCAGGGAATTCGAGAATACATTTTACGGCACCGATGAATATGAAGACTTCATTGGATTAACCGATGAGTGGGCAACAGAAAAGCTGACAGAGTTGTTTGGTAAGAAAGGAGAAATAATTATGACAAGTGAAAGAGCATTGGCGATTGCAAAAGAGTTTCTTAATACTATGAATCCTGACGGTTGGAACGGTGAGGGAAAAGAGCCAGACAATTTTAATCAGCACATCTGGTCAATCAATCTGACGGATTATGTTCGGCTTGACATAAGTTTTGACTATGAGTATGAATGTTCAGATGGCATTAATTTTTCTTATGACTGGGAAGGTTGGTGTACATTGTGCGAACTCGTTGATATTGGTAGTAATGAAATGTTTGAGGCATTAAGCGGATATGGTTGTAACGATGTAGAAAATCTTGCCGTGACAATTGAAACGTTGTGTGAAGGATTTGAATGATTTATTAAGGGAGGGTAATGAAATGACAATTATGGAATTGGTTGAGGCAAGCATCAAGAAAGAAAATGGTAGCATTATTATTGATGATCTTGAAATACACTCTGACGCAGAGAAATCAGATGTGTATGTGATGTGGTCTACGCCATGCGGCAACTGTTGGTGTTACCCAATTATCCAGATAGACGATGATGATGGAAACATCATTCTTCATCGTGAGGGTCCAGAAGGATATAATTTCTGGCTTGAATGGATGGAACATATATTTGATGAAGTAGGTTACTTAAACAGCAATGACTGGTGGTATATCTATTAATTGAGAAAGGAGATCACTTATGTATCAGGTTATAGTTCAGACTTGGGTAAATGGTGTTAGAGAAAATGATATGGTTTTAACAAAAACATATTCGAAAAAAGGCTTTGCTGATCGTAAAGCAAAAGAATTTCAAACTGGTATAATACGCGGCTTTAATGACACATATATTAAACGCAAAGTATATGTAAGAAAGATGCTTAAGCAAGTAAGCGAAGAAGAAGCAAAAGCAATGTATTGCCGATGTGAACCAGTGTGGGGAGAAAGTAAACACGGTTACTTTAAACTTACTCCATCTTGGGATTATGGATCGCATGCACCGATTGAAACGTTGTTTTATAGAAGTGCCGGAGATTACTATAATGGAAACTTCTACGTCGAGATTGATTAAGGAGGATTTATATATGATATTTGAGAATTGCGGTATTACTAATCACAACGGCGGAATTGATAAAGAAGCGTGGTTTGATTCAATTATTGAATGGTGCGATGGACTTGATGCAGAAGATTATCTGTATGTGTGGGATTTTGGTGCAAACGGAGATCTCAAACTTGAGATTCTTAAAGATCCTGATTTCAACAGAGATGTTGATTCTGACAAGTGGAACATGGTACGGATTTATACGTTACAAATAAACAGCGATGGTATTTTAGAGTTAGTGGATGATACAGAAGATACATATGTTACGGATGGTTCTCTCGCCAGCGAACTTGAGCGTATTTGGAATTACGAAGATTTTGGTTCTTATTTATAAAAAAGGAAACTTTTATATGGATAGGGTAGAACAAAATATCGCCGAATGTTGGGACGAAGAAGCTAAGGAATTTGATTGGGAATACTATCAGTATCTCTGTGATATACAAGAAGAAGCTGGATGTGAAGAGTAAGAAAGGAGAATAAGATTATGTCATATGTGAAACCTACAACTGAACAAATCGAATTTGCAATCGAAGATGGATGGTCGAGAGAAGTTGCGGAACGAGGATACGACATTTTTGATTTTGATGGACTGGGACTGCTTGAGATTAACCGTATTGACTGCGAATATTATGGCTGGGGATTACATACAGAGGTTAGTGATGAAGATTGTGCTATTGAAGCAGAACGTTCTGGGTTTTGTAAAATAATTCCTGTTGACGAGTTGCCGGAGAATTTTGATCGTCGTTATTTCGGCTGGGTTGATACGCCTGAGAATCGTGCGGCAATTCAGGATTATTGTGACAAGTGGTGCTAATTTAGAAAGGAGAATACAACTATGAAGATGACCAATATTAAAACAGAAACTTATGCATACGATAAGGATGATAATTATTTGATCGACGTTGTTACTATAGACAACGGATACGAAGCATATTTATATCACTTCGACTATGGTTACAAGATGCTTATGTTTGGCAATGCGTTTAGTAAAGGATCATATGAGGATTTCGTAGCATTGGTCGAAGATAGCATAAGTGAGTATATTACAATATACCGTCAAGAAATTGAAAAGAAGGTAAACAACACAAAGACAGGATTTGATAATGATGGTAATCCATTGGATTTAGATATTACAATAGAAGAATTATTGTCTGAGATAGTTGATTTTCTGCCGAATATCTATGATGTTGACGATGATTTTAAGCTCACACATTTCGTTACAGATTCAAACTACTCCGAGATATTATCATCCAACGAAAGTGACATAGAGGTTCTCAATAAGTTATTTACCCAGTTATATGGTAAATATACTGTAAACACTGGATATTATGATCCAGTCGAAGATGAGCGAAATAATGAAGTTGATGTTTACACCGGAATGTACTATGTAACAATTAATTAAGAAAGGAGACTTATTTATGGAAACTTATATTCTCGGCATCCTTGAAGAAAAAATCAATGAAGTGTTCTTAGAAGCTCAGGAGTACTTCGGAATTCAGAGTGGCGACATCAACCCGCTTGATGAATATAAACTTTCCGAAAAAGAACGCGAACTTGCGGAACTTATTGGCAGAGTAGTTCGTCGGCAAATGATGGACATTTCTACCAATGAAACGAAAATCTACTATCCGACCAAAGAAGAGCTTACGGAGGAGCCGGATGTATGGATTGGACTTGTAGAAAGTCGGCTTGGATATGCAGTAGATTACAATTACTATGTTGATGACGATGATGAACAGTGTAGCGCATTATATCCTTGCTACAAGAATAAAGACGGCAATCTCGAAGTAGATACAAGTAAATGGCACGCATATAATGTTGATTTTGGTAATCTCAACTGGAAGAACGAGTTAATCAAAGAAGCACTGGATTATCTTAACGAAATTATTAAGAGGGATAATTAATATGATGAATAATATGACAATCGAAGAGAAACTCAACTGGCTAAAAAACGAAGTTGGCGCTGATTTCTTTGATTTCACGCCTGAAGACTGCAATGTAATTAATCATTACTATTGTGGAATGCACGATCACAACATGAGTGTTTACGAGGCTGATGATTGGGCATGGCTTAATACTTTATTTGGATATAACATTGGAGCAACGAGGGCATTGATGATTATCAACTGGTACTATGAAAATAATGACGCAACAGTAGAAGAATGTGTTGGTGTTCAAGATAAGGAAACACTGCATAGTGTTTGTGAATGGGAACTCGGATTGCATCTTGATTTTAGTAACTGGGTTGACAAAGAATCTAAGTATTACGACATAAAAGAAGACAGACCTATGAAGGTTACGATGTATGCAGATCAGACTGGTCAATACACCGAAGATGAGATTATGTGGTGCAATTGTGTTGAAGTCGAAATTCCAGAATCAATTTTAAGGGAATTCTATGAAGAAATGGGGTGTGCGATTGATTTCACAGGAGATTATTCCGACATTGAACCGAGCTTTGAGAATTGGATTCATTGTGTGTATGACAATGATAGTACAGAAGGACTGTATGATTTCGCAGTTCAGCGAGGATTTACGCCGATCTGCGGAAAGAACTGCGATGATTGGACTTGGTATTAAGTAAATATTAACTAATATAGTTGGTTTTGTTGAAGCTATAGAAATGTAGCTTCTTTTTTATTACAAACAATTCATTTTTAGAAAGGAGAAATCATTATGGCAAAATTCATCCAGGGTGTAACGAACTATGACGAGTGGAGAGATCATGCAAAAGATAGCAAAAAGTATCTTGAGCGTATGGCATTAATCAGCGAGTTGCTGCCAAAGAAAGATAATCTTGGTGTTATCGACCAGTATAGGCTCGCCAACGCCATTGCAGTTTCTTCTTTAACTGGAAAGCTTGAGGATTTTTATGCAATCAGCACTTCTGTGTTGATGAATCCTATCTGCCAGTGCAGAGCGAAAGTGGAAGGTTGCATATGTAAGGATTGTTATGCTGCATCTGGAGCGCAGAGATTTGTTGGCCTGTGTCAAGGACTTGAGACAAACTATCTGATACTGAATAACTTCCTTCTTGCAGAGGAAGTGTTGGCAACCATTCCGATTCCATCAACTAACGGTGCTTCTCGTGTTGAATCTCATGGTGATGCAGCTACGGAAATTTGCGCCATCAATTATACAAGGATTGTCGATAGCCACAAGCATTTGACGTTTGCGGTTTTTAGCAAAAATACTTCTTTATATAAGGAAGCGTTTGATGTTGAGGGAAAACCGAACAACATGGTTTTTGTTGCTTCTTCGCCGATTGTCAACGAGGTAATGGAAGTTCCTGCCGACATGGTGAAGTACGTTGATCATGTGTTTACTGTATATGATTTGGAGTATGCTCTTGCTCACAACATTCATATTAATTGCGGCACTTGGCGAGCAAATGATCTCGATCATAGGTGCAAGAATTGCATGAGGTGTTACGACAAGGCTAATCGTGAGTATTATATCAACGAGTTGAAAAAATAAAATATTTATTAAACAGCTGTTTATAAAAATTTTATTAATCATATATTAAACAAAACTCTTGACAGATCCAAAAGGAGGCATTATAATGGACAAGAAAATTGGATATAAGCTCTTTGAGATGAATGAGAAAGGAGATTTGTTCCCATTGTTTATCGACAAAAACACATCGGTTCCAATCGGCAAATGGATACCGGCAGAGTATCATCCGACACCTGGGTTTGCGGCTCGTGGCGGTTGGCATATTGGGGCAGATGTGCCGGATGCTCCGTGGCTTAAGTCATATGATGGAACAGACGTTGGTTTCTATAAATCTCGTTGGAAACATGGTAAGCGAGTTTGGGCGGCTGTTGAGTACAATACAAATCATGATTATAATAAGGAAGTGATTGGTTTGCCGAAGAAGTGCTTTAGCGATAAAGTGCCGGATGATGGTTTCTATTTCTTCCGTGAGGTTGGTAAAGGAACTTGGGTCATAACTTCTGATATTAAGATTATCAAGGTGCTGACAGATCAGGAACGAGATAATATAATGGAAGAAGTTGGATATGATGAGGCGGCGGCTTTTGATAAATATAAACGAGTGTTTGAAAAGAGATGCGTGAAAACAACGACGTCATAATTAAGGAGATCATATGTCAAGCAAAGAAAAAAGAGAAATCCTTCAAAACACACCGTTTAGTATAGTTGCAGGATTAGTTATGGGCGGTCCTGGTGGTGCCATTGCCACTGGGATGCTATCGCTTGGCCTTGCTGCGTTGGAAGAAAAAAGAGATAATGAGTTACGCCAAAAAGAAAAGGAAATATTTCAACGACCAAGCCAAGAAGAAATAGAAATAAGGCAGAAGCGCATCGTTGATAAAATAAATCAAATGCAAGATGCAAGCGCATGTATTCGTGAAATTGTTAATGAGGTAAATGCAGTAAAACTTCAACATAGAGTACATCTGGAACATGACACACTCATTAATGGAAATTATCAAAGAGGTATGGCACGTCCAGATGGAATACACAATCATGTAAAAGTATTTATATATAATAAAACATTTGGATGGATGAGCGGAGATGATCCAACTATAAAAGCGAATGGCATAATAATGACATCGGTCGATTTCTGTTCAAGTATATTAAATGATATAAACAACTTAAACTTTAAGTTGTTTGACTGTTGTCGTCAGAAGTTTCATAGTACAAACACATATTACCTTCGTTATATGTATACGATTGATGAAGGAAATACATTTAATATATATGTATAAGAAAGGAGATTGAATATGCAAGGAAGACTTGAGAATAAAATTAGGGTTGAAAATCTTATTCAGCAGAAGCTTGCACAGATGCCAGATTATATGGGTAAGTTTTATCTTTCAATGAGATCAAGAGAGCATACAACAAAAAATAGATATATAACCAATGTATCAAGATTCCTTTTGCATTACGGCAACGGAGCGTATCCGACTGAAAATATATTAAAGAAAATAACGTCATTTGATATTCAGTCTTATATGACTGATATCCAGTATTATTATGACAAAAATGGTAATATAAAAGAAATGAAAGAGACGACACAGTGCATAATTTATGCATCGTTGGCATCGTTTTTTACATTTCTTGCAAGAGCCAATTTTATTGACAAAAATCCGTTCGATAATGATATGATTGAACGGCCAAGAACTAAGGAAAATGAAGTTGTATTTTTAACACCGGACGAAGTTCGCACGGTTGAACATACTATTATGAACGGTGCAGGAAATGAGTTAAGTGTAGCAAAGCAGAAAAACTGGAAATATAGAGATGTTCTGTTGTTTAGAATACCAATCGTAAATGGTTTGCGTGTAACAGCATTGAGTGAGATCAATGTTGAAGATATTGATTTAGATAATAGGAAGATCAGAGTTGTAGAAAAAGGTGGTATAGAGAAGACGGTTGATTTTGATTTCAAAACTGGTCAATATATTGGTATGTGGTTAAGCGAACGTAAACGTCTTTTGAAAGGAGCCGATTGTAATGCATTGTTTATTTCTAATCGCAGAACCAGAATGACCACAACATCTATTGAGAATGTAATAGATAAGTATACAAAATGTATCGAAGGAAAGCACATTACACCGCACAAATTAAGATCTACATGCGGTACAAATGTGTATCAAGAAACAAAAGATATTTATCTTGTATCAAAGGTTCTCGGTCACAAAAACACAATGCCGACAAGACGATATGCTGCGGTATTTAGTAGCGATATCACCAATGCAGTTAATTCGGTAGCAAGTTTATATTGAAAGGAGGTTATATGACAAAAAGTGATTTGAAAAATTATCATAATAGATTATACGTCGAGTATAGAAATCAAATGCATATTGTCTTCGAGGATCTTCCAGAAGATGACTTTGGAAGTTATTTAGAAAGCAGATATGTTGTTCTGCCGGAGTGCATAAAGAAGAAGCCAAGCGAATGGTCTTTGTTTGCATTCCTTCATGAGATTGGACATATACTGACAAATAATACAAATCAATATAGATGTGTTCAAGAATATCTTGCTACACAGTGGGCGATTAACAAGGCGAAAGAGATTGGCTTCAACGTTCCAAATGAATATATAAATAGCTATCAAAAATATATTTACGATTGGAGAAAACTGTGTGCTAAAAGAAAAGGAATAAGATTGCCAACAGAAATAGAGTTAACTCTTCAACCATAATATAAAGAAAGGATATATATGCGTCTTTGGCATCACAAATTAATCACAATTCTTCCACGACAGCAGCTACTTTCACAGTGGCGAGAATGTTGTTGTATTGCTCGCAACATCACAACCAACGGAACTCCAAATCACATATTAGTAAATAAAATTTTGGATTATCCATCGTCTCAGTTCAACGTCTACACTAAAGCAGTTCATGACGAGATGCTGAAGCGTGGATACCGATGTGATTGGATGAAGTTTCGTAAATGGTGGATAAACAGAAACTACGATTGGGAGCTTAAAGACTGTTTTCTTGGTTGGCACACAGATCGTTATTTGCTTCAGAATTTATATAATCTTCAAGAGAAATATGATTGTGGTGGTATAAGTAACGAAGAATGGGAAATAATTGAAGACATTTTCGGTAATTTATTAAAGGAGAATAAGTAATGGAATATACAATTTATCAAATCAAAGACGTCCGTAATACAATATATGCATTCCGTGGCTGGTGTGATGTAGTAGCGACGAACTTCAATATTGATGATTATGCTATTGCCTACATCGGAGAAATGGTAACGCCAGATAATATTGTTCCGGAGAATTTTCTTGATGTTCTTTTTGAAAAATTCAACATTAATCGACCGGACGATTTTGCCGGTCATAGCCTGAGTGTTTCGGATATGATTGTTCTCAACAATCATGGAAAAGCGATCTGGTACTATTGCGATAGCTTTGGATGGGAAAATATAACGGAGTTTGTGCTCAATAGAATAAAGGAGTAATGGTAGTATGGATTATATATTTACAAATAATATTGATGATGTTAGAAGTTATTATAAAAGAAAATACAAAAAGATTTTTGATGCATTAGAATCAAAAAATGCTAACAATTTTAAGATTGATACATCATGCTATCAATATTTGGAAGTAAAATGTGAAATACATGGTAGATATTTTCGTGTAAATGTTGGTATTAATAATAAATATAATACTTGGTTTAAAACAAATTATAATGGGGTAAAACGAAATGCGTTTATAACAATGAGAGAAGTTGCCGAATATATTAAAACGCTATAAAAAATTAAAGAAAGGAGCTAATTAAATAATGTCGTTTATTTGTACTCCAACTGGATTTGGAAAAACATATAAAGATTTATTATATAGTACGATAAAAGATTGCGGTATATATTCATACTGGAAATCATATTGTAAAAATAATAATTATTATATGTTTGTTGTATTAGGAGATATATATGAATAAAAGCACACGCTACAAATATTACCAACCAAATAAAAAAGACCTCAAAGACAAATATGGCGACTGTGTAATCCGTGCTCTCACGGCAGTAACTGGAAAACCCTGGCTTGATGTGTTCGATGAACTAATTCCTTATGCAAGATATGCTCAGTGTAATCCAAACGCAAAACAAGCATATCAGGAATATTTGAAGAACAACGGTTTTGTACGTTATGGAATTAGCAACAAGAAAGGATCTAAGCGTCCTACGGTGCAGAAGTTTGCACTCAGTCACAAGACTGGTACTTATTTGCTTGAAGTTGCACATCATGCCGTTGCCGTTCGTGATGGATATTTTCTTGACACTTGGGATAGTGGTGATTGTTGCTTATACGGATATTGGGTAAAGGAGAATACACATGAAAAAATATGAAGAAGTAATGCAAAAACTTTATAATGAAGCCGGTAAATATCCAGATCAGAAACTTGCAAAAGCTGTCGGCGATGTTCGTGACATGGTTGTTGAACTGCGTAATATGGTAGGTGTAATTGATAGTACCCGTGAAGCGCGTAAAGTATGGATGCTGTCAGGATATGACCGCACAACGGATATGGATGATACTTTGTTTTTTGATTCCATTGACGAAGCTAAAGAATATGTATATTCAAATCCTTGGTTTTTAGTAAGTGATTTATGTCATCTTAATCATATAGATAAGAGAGTATTATTTGATTGAAAGGAGATGATGCCATTGTCTTTGGCAGGAGCGAAATTAACTGGAGGAAACCCACAGAATGAGCGAGTCGCCAACGACTACTACGCAACCAACCCAGAAGCTGTGCGTATGCTGCTCGATTGTCATAATTTTCAAGGCAAACATATTCTTGAACCATGTGTAGGGGCTGGCCATATAGCGAATGTTCTGCGTGATTATTACGGAGAAGAAGTAACTGGCGTTGATATTGTTGATCGTGGCTATCCGAATACAATTGTGACGGATTTTCTTAACTGGGAAACCGACATGCGATTTGACACGATTATTACAAATCCGCCGTACAGCTTGGCAAAGGAATTTGTTTTTAAGTGTATGGAGCTGCTTACATTTACTGGTCAGTTGGCGATGTTTCTGCGGATTAACTTTCTTGAAACAATGGGACGCAAGGAATTATTTGATTGCTATCCACCGAAATTTATTTATGTATTTAGGAAACGGATGTGTGTATTTGCAAACGGCGTAGAACTTGATCCTGCAACTGGTAAACCCTGGGCGACAACATTGTGTAATGCGTGGTTTGTTTGGAAAAAATGTAGCATAGATGAACCGATTATTCGTTGGTTGTAATTATTTATTAAGAAAGGAGATTTTCATTATGGCAGCAAATGTTGAAACTATGTTTTATGTAGGAGAAAAGCCGTGGCACGGTCTTGGTGAGAAAATAAATGAGTGTGTGAAGTCAGAAGATGCCATCAGGATTGCCAGACTTGATTGGGATGTTATTCCAATGCCGATTTACGATCAGTTTGGCAGAGAAATTCATGGATACAAGATAAATCAGCGTAGCACTGACAATAAAAATCTTGGCGTTGTAACTGATCGTTACAAGATTGTTCAGAACCGTGAAGCCTTTGCATTCACCGACGCATTGCTTGGCGAAGGAGTTGTCTATGAAACGGCTGGCAGTCTTGCGTCTGGCAAGAGAGTTTGGATGTTGGCTCGTATGGAGAATACGACGTTGGCAGAAGAGAACATCGATCCTTATTTGGTGTTTACGAATTCCCACGATGGAACTGGTGCCGTTAGGGTGGCAATCAGTCCGATCAGAGTTGTATGTCAGAATACTTTAAATTTGGCGCTCAACAACGCATCTCGCCATTGGTCGTGCGCCCATAAAGGAGACATCCAGAGCAAACTTGACGAAGCTCGCTCCACATTATCCAATGCTAAACTCTATATGGATGCTCTTGAAGAAGAATTCGGAGAACTTAAACTTAAAAGGGTAACCGAAGATCAGGTTCGCAATATGACAGAAACACTCCTTCAGCTTGAGTTCAAAGATTTATTCAAAAAAGCTGTTGCGTCTGGTAATATTGTCGATTTTAAAGAAGCAGCTCGCCAGAAAAAGTTTGAGGAAAAACTTGACCGTAAGAGAACCGATATCCTCAATCTATACTTTGATAAGCCTGATCTCCGCGAAACTCCGCATACAGCGTTCAGATTTGTCAACGCAGTTAGCGATTATGCCACTCATACAAACGATCACAAAAACACTCGCAACTATCAGGAGAACTTGTTCATGAGAACAATTGATGGGCATAGCCTTATTGATACTGCGTATGTTATAGCTAAAGCAGCATAACTAAGTGCTGAGAAAGGATGTGATACCGTTGCGCTCAGTTATTGTGCAATTATTATTCGATACAAGCTGATCCTGGGGGATATAAATAATTATTAAATTTGACAAGGGGGTTCTTCGAGCGTATGATATAGATATATTGAAAGGAGGATACTATGTTATACGGAAATAAATCCAGAGAAGAACTCAATGAATATGCCGAAAAAGTGTTTAGAACGCATAAGGAAGTCAAGAATAGAAAACTGCGTCGTAATCTGTTTGATGAAATAGAAAATCATTTTGGTATTGATCCGTCTACAATTGATTCTATGATCACATTTAAGCGTGATATTAAAGAGTTTACAAACTTTGAAATATTTGCGGTTATGTGGTTCTTAGATCGAGACAATCTTGATAAATTCTTTACTCAAGCAGAAATTGATGACCTCTCCCACGAAAAGATTGTTGAAGAAAAAATAGGATTTCCGCTTACATTTAATAACGCCATACAAATTACAGACAATCAATTTATGATATCAACTGATTTGCAGGAACTGATGAAATACCGTCGTGCCAGAATGTTAAACTATGATGCAAACGAACAGCGAGCACTTCGCCGAGTTAAGTTTGGCAAAACGGAAATCTATAAACCATTCGTCAACAATGTAAGTGTGGCTCAGATTAAGGAAAGAATCCTCACTGGCGATTATGTTCCAGATCCACTGACATTCAACATGGGTGACGATGCTGAGTATAGTTATGCAGATGGAACGTTAACAATTTCTTATATTGCTAAGGGAATGTTCAACCTTGACGATGGTTATCATAGATATTTGGCAATGAGCCAGATTAATGACGATAATCCAAAGTTTAACTATCCAGTAGTAATCCAAATTGTTGCGTTCTCCAACAGTAAAGCAGTTCAGTTTATCTATCAGCAGGATCAGAAGAATCGCATGAAGAAGATTGTCTCAGACACATACGACTTAAATGCTGTACCAAACTTAATTGTTAATCGTATCAATGAAGACCCAGGGTTTGCTCTCAATGGGATGATAGGAAGAAATAATGCGCTGATAAATTCGGCAGTTCTTGCTAAATTGGTTGCATATTTCTATCATACCAAGCCCATTAAGAAAAGTGATATCAAAGAAATTAGTAGAATTAAGACAGAACTTGTCAATAAATTTAACATCATTGCCGCCAATGATAGATTTCTCGGCGAATATGATGAACCAACATTGTTTACTGCGTTGTATGTATTTAATTCAGATGTACCAAAGAATTCATACATTGAAGCAATATCAAGTATTGTTGATAATCTTACCCCAGAAGAACGTCGTTATCTTTCCATAGCACCGACTGGCAGCGTCCGCAGAATAGCGATGAACACTATGGAAAATAAGGTAAAACCGTGGTTGACTCACACGGAGAAAGAAGGTGCCGATGTACAATGAAAAAAGGAAACAGCAATACTTGGATGAAAAGAGCCAAGATGCCAAAATAGCAGACAACATAATAAAGGCATTTGAGGACTCGGAGCAATACGAAGAAAAAATTGGGCGCGACATAAGCGAGTGGACAACAGATCAAATTCTTGGTTTCTATGTGAAACTCGCCACTCCATATGTGCAAACCCTAATTGTACTCCATAGTTCTCTCGGTCAGTACGCAGAATGGTGTTTGCAAAACGGACTCATCGGCGATAACCAGAATCATTTTAGAGAAATCAGCGCCAGCACCGTACACCGATGCGCAGATGTTCATGCACTGAAAGATCGAGTGTTTACACGCGATGAATTGCTTGAAGAAATATATCGTCTTCCGAACGACTCAGATAAATTCATAATCCTTGGATTGTTTGAGGGAATTCCGATACACGATGGTGTTATGGCGAGAATCGTTATGGGTGATCTTGATGGTGATGAACTAACCTTAAGGAATGAAGCTGGAATACGTATTGGAACAAGAACAATTTCAAGAGAACTTCGTCATATTATGGAAAACGCAAATGACGAGAAAATATACACAAGTATGGCATCTGAACAGCGCAGTTATCCATACGATCTCAATGAAAAGACGATCATTAAGACAATCTTATCAAGGAGAAATGCTCTTCGTTGTACTGTTCCGGCGTTGGCGAATAGAATGAGAAATTGTTTTAAGTGGCTTGGTTATGAGAATATTACAATTAAATCGATAATGGAATCTGGGCGTATCCAATTCATCAAAGATTATTGTAAAGAAAACAAAGTCACATGGCAAACAGCGGTTAACGACAAAATTCGTAGAACAATACATGAAGATATATACGGCAGAATACAGAGTAAGCCGGTATATATGAAGACATATGGCAGATTTTATGCGTGATTGTTTTATGTTGGTATGATTTTCTACCATATAATTGTTATTACAATTATCGGTATTGACTATATATTGCTTGGGTGTTATATTATACGCAATCGAACAGTTGTTCGACAATCCACATAAAAATCCCGATGCTGCAACATCGGGATGATACAACAGATTGGCAACCACAATTATATACAGCCAAATTCTGTTCTAATATATTATAACGCTATTTTTATATTAGCGCAAGAATTTTGGCTGTATTATTGCAATTTATTGACGCGTTTTTATTAAGGGAGCTTGTTTTATGAAGAATAATGCAATGATTACGGCTATTGATAATGCGATTATCAGAGGAAAAGATATTCATATTGATTTCAATGTGGCGAAAGAGTGGAGTAGTATGTGTCTTGATATTAGTCCAATGCAGGTAGAAATATGCGATGACTATATCACATTTTATTTGGACAATGGAGATATTACGATTGATACTCTTAATGTAGATTATATTAAGGAAGATGATTGTTATGTTTGTTCTGGAGAAGAGAGTGTTTTTTACGTTTATCTTTAACCCCATATATGTGGGGCAAAAAATCTTTAAATATATATTAAACAAAACTATTGACAAATTCAACGGAATAGTGTATTATAGTCATGCATTTTTTTGAGGGGGTGATGTTGGATTAAACGTAAATCACAAATTAACAAATCATTAGTTGTTGGGTATTGTGTATGCGCAAATTGTGGATACTCAGACAATAAATTTAACTGGCATACATATTATGAATGTCCACAGTGTGGAAGCAATCGTTATGTTAAGCCTGATATATGGGGAGAAAATAATGTCTCGAAGGATGAAGTCTATAATAATAGTTTTGTGTTGGATGTTGATGATGGTTGCCGGTAATCTGGTTTATTTAGTTCCAAATGGAGAAGGCTTCGTTTACTTAGTTTATGCTATTGCACTATTAAGTGTTGGAAAGAAGCTTGAATTATGGATGGAGAAAATTTTAGATTACTAAAAGTTCAATATTAATAATATATTAAATAATAACACATTGAAAGGAGTCGGCGTATTGACTAAATTAAGGCTTATGTACTGGTATGAATACAAAAAGTGGATTGACAGTAACATACCAAGTGCAAGAGAAACTGGTCGGCGTTGCGCAGAAATGGTGTTTAAAAAAGAAGACACAGAAATTATTGAGGGGAGTGATATTTTATCGGAATTAGATTTAGAAATAATAGAGTTTTTTGGTTTGTAATAATTTTGGTTGTTATTATTGGTATGTCGGTTCAAGCCAAAACATACTATGTTGATAGCGAAAGCGGACTCAACATGCGATCAGAGCCATCAACGGAAGCCGAAATCCTTGGAAAACTGAACTTCGGAGATCAGATTGAAATTATTAAAGACGTTGAACTGTTTGGAACTGAATGGCGCAAGTTCTGGTGGGAAAATAACGATGGTATAAGCCAATGTGTTTATGTTTGTACTGATGGATTAAGCACTACAAATCCAATGGAGAATTTTACATACTTGGGCAACTGGCACATCACTGCTTATACACATACTGGAAACGCTTGTGCAAATGGAAATTATCCGATGGCTGGCTATACAATTGCGTGTAATAGCTTGGACTTCGGAACGAAGGTTTATATTAGTGGTATTGGCTTTAGAGTTGTAGAAGATCGTGGCCCAGGATGGTTAGGTTCAAGTTGGTGCGATGTATTTATGGACTCATATAACGAATGTATAGTTTTCGGTTCACAATACCGTGATGTATGGATGGCTGCTGATGAATAAGACATATTACGAATATTATAAAGATTCGCCAGAATTAATGGCACAAGTTCTTGCATCGGCATATATCGCCGGATTAGTAGCATCAAAGAGCTTTGAGCCAGACGAAATAGATCAAATCATCTGGGATAATGAGTTAACAGGCAAATTGATTGCTCAATATTTACACACGCTTAATTCAATTCATCCAACATATTATGGAAAGGCAGATTAACATGAGAAAAATATGGGATACGACATTATTTAATCAGATTATGGAAGATAAAATTCAAGAAGCTGTAGAAGAAACTATGGAGATTATCAGTGAGTCAGAACTTTATGAAGATAAGCCGACAGGAATGAAAAAAGTAGTAAGGCGAGGTTGTTTTGAAACCAATAGTAGTTCGATGCATTCAATTCTCATTACTAAAAATGATACGCATGTTACAAACAGGGACTTGACGGCAGATTACAATGACGCTGACTATAATCAGCAAGAGCATATCTATGTGGATGATAGCGGAGAAATTTGGTTGTATGGCGTAGATGATGGATTTGGTCGTTATCCATTTAAGTTTTTGACATCGTTTGAACAAAAATTAATGTATGCCATGTGTGAATTTCTGGGCAGTAAATATGAGGACGATGATGATTATGATGAAATCTATCAGCAGTTTATCGATATTACAAAGGAATTGATTCCTAATTTCGAGCGCTTTGATATTAAGAAAAAAGACCTTGATATCTATGTTGATGCTGATGGTAATGAACTCAAGCATAGACAGTTAAAATATGATCATTGGGATCACAAAAATCGTCGCTCTGTATATACATATACAGCCCCAGATGGAACTGAGAAATTGGCAACTCTTTCTGACGAAGTATATGAGGTGCCAGATATTGGAATGATTGACCATCAGAGTGCTGGGCTTTTGAAGAATTTCCTAAAGGAAAAGAATATTAGCTTGAAAGAATTTCTGACGAATAAGAGATATGTTGTTGTCATTGATGGCGATGAAATATGTGAATTTGATAATATGATAAATAATAATCTATTAAATAAAGATTTTATTGAAACCATATATACAACTAGTGATGATGATATTAAGTATGAAGAATGGTTAAAGGAACAAGAAAATGGTTAATAACCAAAAAAATATCAGGCATTTAATGAATTTAAAGATACTACTTTTTACAACTACGGCAATTAAATCAATGCTTGGAGATGAATATTTAGATGATTTCGATGAATTGTTCAACGAAGAGGAGAATAATTGTAATGAAGAAGATAAACAAGAAAATAATTCGTAAGCGAGTATTTGAAACCAACAGTTCGGCCACGAATGCGTTGATATTCGACGCATCTGGTATGGAACCAAGTAAACTGCCAATGGATAAGGATGGATATATTCTAACCGATTTTGGATTATTTGACTATGGAGCTGGAGAATTCTGGAGTCAGGAAGACAAACTAAGCTATCTGGTTACTAACTGCTATTATTTGGGCGGTTGGGATGAAGATATTACAGCGGAAGATAATTACCATTTTAAACATTTGGAAGAAGCTATATGTGAATATACTGGTGCAAAAGGAATTCGTATTACACATAAGAACAAAGATTGGGGAATTGACCACCAGATACAGCCAGAATATAGTTTACCATTTGTCGAAGAATGGGATCCTGGCACTATACAACGTTTTGTTTTTAATAAGTATGTTGGATTATTAATCAGCAACGATTAAAGGAGGTTGATTATGAAAATAGTTAGACAAGGAGCATTTGAAAGCAACTCGTCAAGTTCGCATTCTTTGCTTATTAGAAGACAAGGTGGAATGTATTATGGCGATCTTCAACCAAAGCCATATGATAGACTTGTTCACACAAAATTTGGCGAATTTGGATGGGGCGTTGACACATATTATAGTACAGCCACAAAACTGTCATATGCGGTAACGATGGTTGCAGAAACAGAAGAGTTTAATTCAGAGGATGAATTTTACGAAACTGCTGGAATGAAAGCAATCAATGAGTTGATTAAAGATAAATGCCATTGTAACGGAGTATGCGTAGATTATCCGAATTTCCAGTCAGAGTCATATACATGGAATGGTGAAATCAAACATTATATGAGCCATAATGGATACATCGACCATCAGAGTTGTGAATGCTACAATTCTCTTCAGGATTTTCTGAACGATTGGGATATTACGTTAGAGCGTTTCATCTTTGACGATAATGTTGGGCTACTGATTGACAACGATAATCATTAAAAAGGAGATTATTTATGGGTAAAAAAGTAATTAGAAATAGAGTATGGGAAAGCAACTCATCAATGTCGCATAGTCTTATTATCATGCCGAAGGATTTGAATAAGCAATGGGAAAGCGAAAATCTGTATTACTACCAATATTCATGGTGGAATCCGTTTAGAAATTTGCCAGAAGATGAACAGCCGATAAGGGGCAAACTTTATACTCAGGAAGAAGTGTTGGAGTTTTTGAAGAAGAATGGCGATATATATGACCCAGAAGAATGGGATGATAATATCGACGATTTCATTTATGAAATGGCTGGCGAATCATTCAGCGGATATGAACGTTGGCACGACAGCGATTGGGAAGAGTATGGCGACGAAACATATACGACTCCTAGCGGTGAAGAACTGATAGTTGAATGGAAATGTGGCAGAGATGGTTGATACAATTATTTATATAATAGGATCGCTCATCTTTGCTGGCATATTGTATTACCACATACATTATGAAGACGACTCTGTTGAAGAAGATATATTGGATTTGGGAGCCAGTATAGCATGTGGTTGGTTCTGGCCACTTGCTATTATAGCAGTAATTGTTGTAATAGCAGTAAAATTTCTCGGCTTGTTTGTTAAGCGGGTGGCAAATGTTTGTGCATTGATTGATGGATTTGTTCATAGTATGAGGGAGAGATAATGGCTAAGATTATTGAAAAGAAACCGAAATTAGTTGCCGATTATGTTAATGGAAACTCACATATTAAACTGTATGATGATGGAACTCGCATTATGGAAACCGACGATGAAGAATTTAGGTTGGATTATCCACTCAACATGGATGTGACAATTACTCATCAATGTGACCACGGATGTAAATTTTGTTATCTGAATTGTACTACCGATGGAGAACATGCAGATATACTGAAATCAAGTTTTCTTGACACGCTTCATGCTGGAACAGAATTGGCGATTAATCTTAACTGCATGAACCATCCGCAGTTGTCGAAGTTCCTCATCCGCATGAGAGATAAAGGCGTGTTTGTTAATGGCACAATTAATCAAGATCACTTCATGCGATACCATAAGGTATTGGAAGGACTTTGCCGTTCCAAATGTCTGTGGGGTTTGGGTGTTTCACTAACAAAGGCAACTCCAGAATTTGTGCAGTTGGTTAAAAAATTTCCAAACGCCGTTATTCATGTGATTAATGGAATTATTAAGCCTGATGATATTGAGATATTGCGAGATAATGGACTTAAGCTGTTAATCCTTGGTTATAAAAACATTGGTCGTGGTACTCGGTATGAAACGGATAATGAAATCGTACTTCGTATGCGTCAGCGTTATCTATACGATGTGTTGCCAACGATGATTAATCATTTTGATGTGATTAGCTTTGACAATCTGGCAATCCAACAGCTTAATGCAAAGCGATTGATTGATAGCGACCGATGGGATGAATTATTCCAGGGCGAAGAAGGGACATCAACTTTTGCAGTTGATATGGTAGATGGAGTATTTTCACTGAATTCGATGGTAACAGATCGAGATAGACTATATCCAATTATGGACGACGTAGAGTCTATGTGGCAAGTAATTCAGAGTGAGCGCGTGGCTTAGAAAGGAGAACGATGAACCCAGTATTTGTATTTTTGGTAATAGTTGGCGCAGCATTATTGTGGATACTGTTATCTGGGTTATTTAGGCTCATTGGCAGTATGACTCAGCACACAATCAACAAAACAAAAGATGCGCTGAATAATGATGACAGAGGAAATGTAGAATCGTTTGTTGATGGTTTCAAACATTCATTAAATAATAAGGAGAATGATTATGAGTAAAGGAGCAATTGGCGGTATTGTACTTGGTATTGTTATTGTAATTGGACTAGTTATTGGTTTTGCTTGTGCAGAAAAGGTTCCGGCTGGTTATGTTGGAATTGTATATGATATGCATGGCGGAGTTTCTGAAGATACATTATCACAAGGATGGCATATTGTTTCGCCGACAAAGGAAGTTGTATTGTATTCAATCGGCATCGAACAATCATATCTGACAGCTGGTGAAGATGGCGACTCAAAGAAGGACGATAGCTTTGAAGTGCCAAGTTCCGACGGCAAAGGACTGATGGTAGATTTGACATTTACATACAGATATGATGCCGATAGGGTCACTCAGTTATTTACTCGATTCAAAGGTCAGTCTGGCAAAGAGGTTCGCGACTCATTTATTAAGCCGAACATTATTAGCTGGACAAAAGAAGTGACGGCGAAATATCCTGTTACAGAAATTCTCGGCGATGAACGAGCCAATCTCAATATTGCATTGAGCGAATATATTAAAGAGAAATTTGATCCGTATGGCATTATTATCGAAAACGTAAGTCTTATTAATATTGATGCAGACGAAGAAACAAGAGCGTCAGTGCAGCGTAAAGTAAACGCACAGCAAGAACTTGAACTTGCGCAGATTGAGCAGAAAACCGCTAACGTTCAGGCTCAGAAAGATAAAGATGTTGCACTAATCAAAGCACAGCAAGATAAAGAAACTGCCCAAGTAGCCGCTGAACAAGCAAAAATTAAAGCCGAAGGTGAAGCCGAAGCAATTCGCATCAAAGCAGAAGCTCAAGCGTCTGCCAACCAGATGATTGCATCGTCACTTACGCCAGAACTCATCGAGAATAATAAAGTTAGCAAATGGGACGGAAAATTCTCAACTGTGTCTGGTGGTGGAGCAACTATACTTGATGTCAGTTCTTTGCTTGCTGAAGAACCGAAAGGATAAATATGATTAAATCATTATATCCAACATTTCAGCGTTGGTCAGAGAAGGGATCTGTGTATCTCTACTCTGATCCACATTTTGGGGATTCAGATATGGCGGAGCATTTTAATTATGCTTTGCCAGAACAGCAGATCAATAATATAAATAAAACTGTAACTCGTAGCGACTATCTTATAATCCTCGGTGACTGCGGAAATCCATGTTATTTTGAGCAAATTAAATGTAAAAATGTTATAGTTTTGCTTGGCAATCATGATCAGTCAGCTACAAAATTTCTTCCTTATGTAAAGGAAATTTATACTGGGCCATTGTTTATTGGTGAAAAAATCCTTTTATCTCATGAGCCTATTGGATTGCCGTTTGTGATTAATATTCACGGGCATGATCACAGTCATATGGAGCATTATAAGGATGGATGTAAATATTATAATGTAGCTGCTAATGTGATTGACTATACTCCAGTAAGTCTTGGTAAGTTAATTAAAGATGGCATCCTCGCCGGTATTCCAAGTATTCATCGTATCATAATTGATAAAGCAAGTGTGGAATAAAAAATGTTTAAATATATATTAAACAAAAGTATTGACAAAATCACCATCTATGAGTATAATAGACGTAGTTTAATCGCAAAGGAGAATATTACTTATGAAAACAGTTGATAATGAAGCTGGCGTAAAGTTCGCTCGTAAGGGCTACTACAAAGGAGTTGAGGTTACCGTAACACATCGCTACGGCAGCCAGGTTTGGTTGGAAGATTATCCAATCAAACATAAAGGAATTCCGACCGAATATGGCTGTTGGGTCGAAGGTGAGTCAGTAACATACAAAGATGATATTGAACCAAATACGCAGCCTAAACCTACAGTTAATAATAGAAAACAGAAACGACAAAATGGCGTGCCTAAATCTGGCACTAACAATGTGTCGAATAAGAAACTTCAAAGTAAACCCAAGGGTAACAATGTTGTTAGAAGCAATCGAGGCGCTTCTCGCAAAACATAATATATC
>Ga0310690_10003799_pt1 | contig 22157 bp, 17 predicted proteins | sample AusTroGonzalo_MG_2_FD_207661 | JGI IMG/M metagenome (GOLD analysis project Ga0310690, IMG submission 207661) | Bovine rumen microbial communities from tropical cattle in Woodstock, Queensland, Australia - Gonzalo_04 (v2) (version 2) | ecosystem: Host-associated > Mammals > Digestive system >... | reverse complement strand
GCACAATGAGCGCGTATCTGAAAGTTTGTGGAGATGTTCATTGCTCGGAAAGAATTCATTTTGCAAATAAGGTGAAGATTCCAGATGAAGGTGTCTATATCGGAAGTTTTGTTGTGGATAACAGTGTAAAATCATCTGCTATCCCGCGCGCCCTCCCGGGTGCCGCACAAAAGAAAAACGCCCCCTTCGTACAGAGGGAGCGCAATAATGTAATTGTCCGCGATGGCGAAAAACGCTACCGCGCAAATGGTGCGGCTAGCCGTTAACGAGCTTCACGAATTCGCGGCACACGCCTTCGGGATCGGGCTTGCCGAAGATGGCGGAACCGACCACGAAGATGTTCGCGCCGGCTTCCTGGCAGGCGAGGATGTTGTCTAGCTTGACGCCGCCGTCGATCTGGATGTTGAGTTCCGGTTTCATCTGGCGGAGCTCGCGGATCTTGTCGAGGCAGTAGGGGATGAGGCTCTGGCCGCCGAAGCCCGGGTTCACCGACATGATGAGCACCATGTCCACGATGTCGAGCATGTACTTGATGCTTTCCAGCGGGGTCGCCGGGTTGATGGCCACGGCGGGCTTCACGCCGAGTTCCGCAATCTGGTGCAGCAGGCGGTCGAGGTGGTTCGTGGTTTCGGCGTGCACGCTGATGATGCTCGCACCGGCCTTCGCGAATTCGCCCACGTAATTTTCGGGGTTTTCAATCATCAAGTGGCAATCGAGCGGGAGCTTGGTGCCCTTGCCGACGCAGGCGGAAATGCCCGGGCCGAAGCTGATATTTGGGACAAAGTGCCCGTCCATGATGTCGAGGTGGACGAGTCCGGCACCACCGTTTTCGATGGCCTGGAGACCTTTGCCGAGTTCGAGGAAATTTGCGTTCAGGACGCTGGGTGCGATAATTTGCTTGAGCATGTTGCAAATATACATTTTTTTGCTAATTTTATTTGCACTAAGATGAAAGGAGATAATTATGGCAAAAACAACTGCTACCAAAGCTACAACAAAGAAAGCTGCTGCAAAACCTGCTGCCGCTCCGAAGGCTGCCCCCAAGGCCGCCCCGGCTAAGAAGGCTGCTGCCAAGCCCGCTGCAAAGGCTGCCGCTACGAGCTCTGCCCCCAAGAAGGTTACTGTGGAGTTCATCGCGGATTGCCCGCTTGCAAGCACCGTGTCTATCGCTGGCACGTTCAACAACTGGGCTGTCGATGTCGACATGCTCAAGAAGGACAAGAAGTCCGGCCTCTGGACAACAAAGATTGCCCTCGTTCCTGGCGACTACGAATACAAGTTCGTATGCGACGGCAAGAACTGGGATGCCGGCGACAACAAAATCAAGCACGTCTAATCTAGACGAGAGAACGCTCGCAAGCTCGCTACAGACGAGAGACGAGAGGATGGGCCTTCGGCCCCACAGAAAAAGATGAAAGGGTTTCGGTTTTCCGAGACCTTTTTCATTTTGTGTAAAATCAGCGTGAATTCCACACATGACATTTCGCTCTCCCCAAAGCGAAGCGGCCTCAAAGCACGTCAGTGCGACCTCATACCTCATAGCCATTTGCTAAATTTGTCCCCATGGCAAATTATTCTATTCCCCAAGATGTTTTTGTGAAGGCTGCCGAACAGTACGGCACCCCCCTCTGGATTTATGACCGCGCTACCATCGAAAAGTGCGTGAAGGATGTCCAGGTTTTTGACACCGTGCGTTTTGCCCAGAAGGCATGCCCGAACCTTTCCGTGGTTTCGCTCATCCGTAAGCTCGGCTGCGTTGTCGATGCCGTCTCTGCTGGCGAAATCGTGCGCGCCCTCAAGGCGGGCTTCAAGGGCGGAGTCCAGAAGGGCAAGGCTCCTGAAATCGTCTACACCGCGGACATCTTCGACAAGGACGCTCTCGAACTTGTCAAGGAACACAACATCGCTGTGAACGTCGGTTCTCCCGACATGATCCAGCAGCTCGCCGATTTTGGCGTGAAGTCTGAACTCACCATCCGCGTGAACCCGGGCTTCGGTCACGGCCATTCCCGCAAGACCAACACCGGTGGCGACCTCAGCAAGCACGGCATCTGGCATGAACAGATTAAGGACTGCATCAAGCTTGCGCAGGCAAACGGCATGTGGATTACCGGCCTGCATATGCATATCGGTTCCGGCACCGACTTCGAACACCTCGCTCAGGTTTGCGATGCGATGGTGGACGCTAGCCGTCGCTTGGGCTCTCACCTCCGCACCATCAGTGCCGGCGGTGGCCTCCCGATTCCTTACCACGAAGAAGAAAAGGGCAACCGCATCGACGTGAAGGCCTACTACGACCTGTGGGACAAGGCCCGCAAGAACATCCAGCAGAGCATCGGCCACGATGTGCACCTGGAAGTGGAACCGGGCCGTTACCTGGTGGCCGAGAGTGGCTACCTGATGGCCGAAATCCGCGCGGTCAAGAAGCAGGGCGACAACCTGTTCTACTTGGTGGATGCCGGCTTTACCGACCTCGTTCGCCCGAGTTTCTACGGCAGCTATCACGGCATTTCCATCATCGCCCGCGACGGTCGCGAATTGAACGAAACGGTTGATGCCGTTGTGGCAGGCCCGCTCTGCGAATCCGGTGACGTGTTCACGCAGGAAGAAGGCGGATTCGTCGTGACCCGCAAACTCCCGAAGGCCAAGGTCGGCGACTTGCTGATTCTCCATGATGCCGGCGCCTATGGTGCGGCCATGAGCAGCAACTACAACAGCCGCCGCTACGCTGCCGAAACGATGTACACGAACGGTGAACTCAAGGTCATTCGCGAGCGCCAGACGTTTGAGCAGTTGCTGCAAAATGATAGGGTTATTGATTTATAAACTTCGCATAGCTTAGTTTAGAATCAACTTGTTTTATAAAAAAGCCTATGGAAATACTTCCATAGGCTTTTGAATTTATTGTGTGAAATTTTTACGGGTTCTTGTTCAATGCTTCGAGCTTTGCCTGGAACTCGGCGACTTTATCTGCAGGAAGTCCCATTTCTTGAAGAACTGCGATGGAATCGGCTCGCCCCTGTTCCTTTCCTTCAGCAAACCCTGCGGCGAGTCCTTCATTTTTCCCTTCAGGGAATCCCTCGCTTTTTCCTTCAGCGAACCCTTCGGTCTTTCCTTCAGCGAATCCTAGTTCATAGCCTTCTTCATATTCAGCCATTAGGTTCGTCGTGTTCTTTACCTCGAGGTTGAAGAACTCGTCTTCAAGATTAATCAATTTTACCGAATTGAGCAACCTTTGAAAAGTCTCGTTTTTCAAAATGTTTTCGGGGGCTCTTTCCTCCTTGACGATTGCTTTGATGGCGCGAAGCCACTGGGCTGCTGCGGAATTGTCGCTTTTGGTGGAACCTCTGTTCTCAAGTTCAAAGAACTTGTCAATTTCCACGAAAATCTTCTGGATTTTGGGGAAGAACTTTTTCCCGTGGCACATCTCGTCGACGCGGTGGATGTATGTGGAGGGTTCCTCCGGGAACATCTCGAAGTCGAGCAGGCCGAGGAAGTAGATGCGGGGCAGCTCGTATTTTTCGCTGGTATGGACCTGGTTCTCGATGACGCGCGAGATGTAATATTCTACGCGGTCCTTGAAGAACCTGTCGCTCTTCTGCTGGACTTCGACGAGGACTTTCTCTCCAGCGTTGGTCGTGCCGATGATATCCAGGATGCAATTTTTCTTGTTGAAGATTCCCGGGAATTCCTGCATTTCGAGCGTGATGTCCTTGATGGCTTCGCCGCCCTGCAAGTCAAGCATCGCGTTCACGAGCGAGATGAGGAGCGAATGGGACTTTTCTTCCGCAAAGACCACTTTGAAAATGCCGTCGCTCAGGATGTAGGCGTATTGGTAGAGTTCACGGTACTTGAGAAGGTTGTTTTTGTCGATGGATATGGCCTCGAGCAAGGCACGGTATTGGGTACGGTTCATACGTATCTCCGTTTGGAAATGTTTGTAGGTTGTAGTTTGCAAACGGAAACCGGAAGAAGACAGACTGTATAGTGTAGAGCACTTGCGGTCGCCCATGCGGCAATCGCTTGCAAACCTTTGATATGACAAGGTTTAACGTCCGTCTTTTTTTAGTTCGACAGACGGTGCTCTACGTTGATCACAATGGGGCCTTTCCCCCCACAGGGGACCTGTTCCCGAATTGCAGGCTCGTCTAGCCATGCAAAGGGGGGACTGCGTCAAGCAGATAGTTCAACGGCCCGCCCGAATCGAATACACTGTCAGCGGGATGAATGCTTCTCGATAAGAAAATATAAGCAATGAGCCTTGAAAAAGCAAGTGATGACACCCTTGTCTCCATTTGATGTGTGAAAAACCAGGAAAATTAAGCAATAGTCTTTTAGCAAGCTTTTGTAAGTTGAAACTGGCGTGGATTCTATCTATATTTGTGCCAAACCTAAAGGTTCAACCCTCAATTTCAAGGCGCAAAAATGTCAGATCGTTTTATCGTGACCGGCAACTTCACCGATGACCCGTTCGCCATCGACATGGCCCAGTACATCGGCCTCCGTGAAGACATCTCCGACGTGGTCTCCCTGAAGACCTTCGCTAACTCCGAATTCTGCCCCCGCTACGGGCTGGACGTGGACGATATGGAACATATCGGCCGCCGTCTCGAAGGCAAGATCGTCCTGATTTGTTCGGTCTCGAACCACGAACGCAGCCGTAACGACTACGCCATGCGTAACTGCATTTTGGCCCGCGCCGCCAAGGACAACGGTGCCGAGCAGGTGGTGCTCGTCGAACCTGACCTGTTCTACAGCGCCCAGGACCGTGGCCCGCACCGCATCGGCCCCCTCGAGAAGGATCGCCCGGACATCGACCTCAAGAAGTTCGACGGCCAGGCCTTCACGAGCCTCCTTTACGCCGAACTCCTCAAGAAGGCCGGCGTGGATGCCGTGGTGACAGTGCACAACCACAGCATCAAGGTGCAGAACCTCTTCAACGAAATTTTCGAAGGTCACTTCCACAACCTCATCCCGACCGACGTCTACGCACACTACATCAAGAACAGCAACTTTGTGCAGACGGGCAAGGACGGCAACAACCTCGTGATTGTCTCCCCGGACAAGGGCGCCCGCCCGTTCATGAATGCCGTCTATGAAGCTTTGGACCTGCCCGAATGCAAGCGCGTGGTGATGGACAAGGTCCGTACCGGCGAACGTGAAATCAGCATGACCTTCAACCCGGAACTCTCCGACATCAGCATCGAAGAAATCCAGGGCAAAGACGTTATCGTATTCGACGACATGGTGCGTACGGGTACGACGATTGTGCAGTGCTGCGAGCACATCAAGAAGGGCAACCCGAACCGCGTTTGCTTCGGCGTGACGCACTTCCACACGAGCCCCGAGGCCCGCGAAAAGCTCAACAGCCCCGCCATTGACGAAATTCTCACGACATCCACCCTCCCGGACATCATGAACCGCGACTGCCAGGGCCGCCTGCGCAAGAAGCTCACTGTGATGAAGCTCGGTAAGTGGATTGCTCGCCACGTGATGCAGATGTATGGTCTCGACGACGGTCGTTTCGAGAAGGACTTCTACAAGATCGATATGTCCTCCAAGAACCCGCGTTGGCCGCCTGTATTCTTCTAGTTGGCACAATTATTTGTCCACAAGTGTATAAACCCCTAAATGATGCATATTTAGGGGTTTGTTGTTTTATAATACAACGGATGAGTATGTTTTTTTTCTCATAATACGTCCACATTTAAAATAAAAATGTAAAATTGGCGTGAAATCATTAAAAACACAGGAGTAACAATGTTTTCAAAAAAAATTCTTTTCCCTTTAGCTACTGTTGCAATGGCTTCTTTTGTCGCTTGCGGTGACGATTGCTCTTCTAGCGCTGCCAGTGATGTCGCTCCGGCTAGCGTCGGAACCTTCATGGATATAGGCAATATTCCGTGTTCTACTACGCAGAACTTTTGCGCTATCGTGCTTGTAGAAGAGCACAATGACTACTACCAGTGCAATGGGCAGTGGAATATGATGCATCAGGGCAAGGATTCTCCGCTTGCTGGTTGCGAAAGCGCCACTCCGGCTGCTGATCCTGCCAACGGCGAAGGAAGCACGACGCCTGCTGAAGATACCGGTGTAACCACTCCGACCGAAACCACCCCTGCCGAAACTACTCCGGCTGAGACCCCGGCCGAAACCCCGGCTGCCGATCCTGCTGCAACTCCAGCCGAAACTCCGGCTGAGACCCCGGCTGCTGATCCTGCTGCAACCCCGGCCGAAACTCCGGCTGCTGATCCTGCTGCCACCCCGGCTGAAACCCCGGCCGAGACTCCGGCCGAGACGACCCCGGCTGCACCTACTGGCGACAAGGCTGCTTGCATGAAGGGCAAAGTGTGCACCGAAGGCGCTGCCGATCTGGCTGCCGGATGCAAGGCTGAAGAAGGTGAAACCCTCGTGGACGCTTGCCCGGCCGGCGGTGAAGTTTGCGACATTGGCGAACCCGGTATCACCATGTACTTCTACGAAGGTGCAGAGATGTCTTGCGAAGACTACAAGGCCATAATTGCTGCTTTCTCGGCCATGGGCGAATAATTTCTGAGCGATTGCTCGAAGTATTTCAAAAGGCTCCCCTTTGGGGGAGTTTTTTTTGTATGGCCGGAAATTCTGCATGAAACCTAAAAATATGGAATAATTATCAAATTTGATTTGCCCCGTTGCATATAAAAAACATATCTTATACAACGTAAGAGTCAAGTGGATTGTTCGGAAAAGAGGATTGAGGATGGAAAACCCCGGTGCGCGCGACGTACTCACGAAAAACGTGAAGAAAGACAGAGTCATGGAGGCCCTTGCCTCCGAGTACGAATGTATAAATTACGTCGTGGTAGGCAACGTGCTGAGGGAACCTTCCATACGCTACCGCATCAGCAAAAAGTTGGGTGAGTGCATTCCGGGTTGGCTCCGCGAGATGGGCATATACGAAAGGTTCGATCTCGTCAAGAACACCATTGTCGTAAGCCAGGAACGGGAGGCGTTCGCCTACAAGACCAAGCGCGAAGTCATCTTGGAAAACCTCAGGAACGCCCCGGTATATTTTGTGAACTTCCGGGCGAATGTGCTTGATAAAATCCATTATTACCAGGTGAAATTCATTGCCGACAAAAATTCCGTCGGCAAGCTGGTCGGTTATATTGCCGTCCTCCGCTGCATCGACGACGAGGCCATTGCCGAGCGCAAGACACAAGACTTGCAGCATGTGGTGAGTGCGATGACGGAAGACTATGACACGATTATCCGTTACAATTTCCGCACGAACGTGGGCGAGATTTTCCGTGCCGGGCGGCTCGTGGGGGCCACGCGGGAAGAATGGAGAAATGCCGGAGCGTTCGGAACCTTGATGAAATTGTATGCGAGCAGGGTCGTGCTTCCCGTGGACCGGGAAAATTTCTTGCGGCAAGTTCAGCAAGACAGGTTATTGCCTGTTATTCAGAGCGGGAAACCCTGCACCGTGACTGCGCGGTATGGGAGCCCAGCAAACCCGAATTGGCTGGGTATGAGAATTGTCCGCCCTGGTGGGACCGCCGATATGAATTGTGTGCTTGTCGGCATCAGGGATATTTCAAGTGAAATTACAGAAGAACAGCAGCGCAAAGCCGAACTCGAAATGCAGAACAAGGCTCTCCAGGCGGCCAGGGATGCAGCTCAGGCAGCGAGCAAGTCGAAGTCGACGTTCCTGTTCAACATGAGCCACGACATCCGTACACCGATGAACGCCGTGCTTGGCTTTGCCGACAAAATCGAGAAGTACAGTGACAACGCCGAACTTGTCCGGGAGGCCGTTGCCAAGCTGAAAAATTCCGGGACGGTGCTCCTCAATATCATCAACGAGGTCCTTGAATTGTCGAGGATTGAATCGGGGAAGATAGACATTGATCCGGTGCCTTGCGATGTGCGGTCGGGAATTTCCCAGCTCGAAGACGTAGTGCGCCCCTTGATAGAGAAAAAGTTCCTCGCTTACTCGGTGCAGGTCAATGTCCGTGACTACTTGGTGCGCATGGATGTCGCCCGCGTGAACAAGGTGGTGTTCAATATTCTCTCGAATGCCATCAAGTACACGCCCGCCGGAGGAAATATCTGGTACAGGCTAGACCAGATTGGCAGTTTGCCCGATGGTCGCGTTCTGTACAAGTGGTCTATCCGCGATAACGGCATCGGTATGGATGCGGACTTTGTCGAGCATGCGTTCGAGCGGTTCAGCCGCGAGCACAGTTCTACAGTCAGCGGCATCGAAGGGACTGGCCTCGGCCTTTCTGTGTGCCACGAACTGGTCGAGAAGATGGGTGGTGCCATCAATATCAACAGCGAGAAGGGTAAGGGAACGGTGGTCGCTTTCAGCTTGCCCGTCGAAAGGTGTACCGAAGCCGACTTCCCGAAACCGGAAGAGGAAGAAGTCAAGGAAGATACGGTTGCGCTTGACGGCAAGAAGGTTTTGCTTGTTGACGATAACGAGATGAACCGCGAAATTGCCATGGATATGCTGACCGATAACGGCGTAATCGTGGAAATGGCCGATAACGGCTTCAAGGCGGTCGAGATGATTGCCGCGTCCAAACCGGGGGACTTCGACCTTATCTTGATGGATATCCAGATGCCCGTGATGGATGGCTACGAGGCCACTCGCCGTATCCGAGCGTTGCCGAACAAAAAACTGGCCAATATTCCCATTATCGCGATGACGGCGAACGCCTTTGACGAAGACCGCAAAGCTTCGAGGGCTGCTGGAATGAATGCCCACCTGGCAAAGCCTGTCGGTGCGGATGTGCTTTGCCGGACTTTGTCGGAATTCATTGGTGTCCGGTCGCCCGGATAATGATATTTATCGTTTTTATTACGATTTTTTCATGCCTTTGAATAAAAGTTATGTATATTGGTTAGCGTATGTCAGCAAAAGTTACCAGTAGCGATAAAGTCGACGATTTGTTCCCGGAAACCCCGGTCCGTAAGATTATCACCCCGATTGAACGCCTGATGAAGGTGGAAACGACGGGTGGAATTGTTCTTATCATCATGACGGTTGCGGCCTTGATTTGGGCGAACCTGAGTCCAGAAACCTACCATCATTTTTGGCACATGCCATTTACGTTGAAGATTGGCGACTGGATTGGCAATGGTGATTTGCATTGGCTCATCAACGACGCCTTGATGACGATATTCTTCTTCAATATCGGCCTCGAAGTCAAGGGCGAGATGACTTATGGCGAGTTGCATAACCCGAAGGCGGCGAGTTTGCCTATCATTGCCGCTGCGGGCGGTATGCTTTTCCCGGCGCTCATTTACTTGACGCTCTGCCCGCATGGCGAAAACAGCGCGGCGCATGGTTGGGGTATCCCGACGGCGACGGATATCGCGTTTGTGGTGGGCTGTATGGCCATTCTCGGTAAGAAGGTGCCGCATGCCTTGCGCGTGATGATTTTGACTTTGGCGATTGCCGACGATATTGGTGCTATCCTCGTGATTGCGATTGGCTACCCGAGCGGTGACGGCATCAACTTTGGTGCTCTCGGTGCGGGTTTTGCCCTGCTCGTCTTGATTAACGTGCTGTTCCGCATTGGCGTGCGCAACCTGTTGCTGCACGGTGTCATCGGTGTCGCGGTTTGGGCATTCTTTGTCAAGAGCGGTGTACACCCGACTATTGCTGGCGTGCTTTTGGGACTCTCGGTCCCGGCAAAGGCCGTCATTGCCAACAGCAAGATGGCGCTTTTCGCAAGCAACGTGGGCGGTGTCCTTTCGGGCGAATCCCAGGACCGCAACGCAAAATACGAAGTATTTACCATGCTCAAGCGTGGGGCGAGCGAAAGTATCTCCATGCAGGAACGTCTGTTTAAGCCTCTTGTTCCGTGGGTCAACTTCTTTATCATGCCACTGTTCGCGTTGAGCAACGCGGGTGTCGAAATCAAGCTCGGTGGTGTAGAAGTCCCGGTGATGGGCGCTGTGGCGCTGGCTTTGATCTTTGGCAAGCCTATCGGTATTTTCCTGTTCAGCGTGCTTGCCGTGAAGGTGGGCGTGTCGGTGAAACCGAGCTACAGCTGGAAAATCCTTTGGGGTGGCGGCATGCTTGCCGGTATCGGTTTTACGATGGCGCTGTTTGTCGCAAGCCTCGCATTCGATGTGGGTGACCGTCAGGATTCTGCCAAGCTCGGCATCTTGATGGGTAGCTTCTGTGCCGCAATATTTGGCACCATCTACATGAGCATCGTGTCCAAAACGGGGGAAACGAAGAGCGAATAATTCCCTCTTTCGTCTAACTCATACCTCAAAGGCTCGAAGAGCCGACCTCATACCTCATGGCTCATTATGTCTACATGCTCCGTTGCTTGGGCAACCGTATATATACGGGCTACGCGACGGATGTAGAAGCGAGATTTGAACAACATAAGGCTGGGAAGGGCGCGAAGTTTACTCATGCGTTCCCGCCTGAATGTGTCTTGAAAACTTTTGAACTCGAAAGCCTCGAAAAGGCCCTGCGCCTGGAGGCCCGTGTCAAGAAATTACCCCGTACGCAAAAAGAAAAACTTGTCGCGGGTGACGAAACCCTGACTGAAAAGTTGATGGCGGGGCTTGCCGAAACGTTGGTGGAGAAAAAGACCCGTGTGCGCCGCGAGCGCCGTGCCAAAAACGCTACAAAACGCCGTGCAAAATCTAGCCAAGAAATCTAGCCGAAAAGCCTAGCTGACAATGAGGTCAACGACCAAGTAAATAGCCATCGCTATGCTTGTCGCGCTGATAAAGTGCTGTATGAACTTGTTGCCTTTTTTGCGCTGCAAAAAGCTTCCGCAGTAGCCGCCCAGCCAGGCGCCCGCTGCCATCACAATGGCGATGGGCCAGTCAATTTTGCCTGCGATGCCGAGCACGGTCGTGCTGATAAGCAGGAACACGTTGGTGAGCGCATTCTTGAGCGCGTTCACGCGGATGGGATCGAGCCCGGTGTAACGCGTGAGCCCGAAAATTTGTACAAACCCCACGCCCACTTGCACAATGCACCCGTAAATGGAAATCAGTGCGAAGCCGAGGGCGCCTTTCCAGGTGAGCTTTTCGGGCGGCGTTGCAGGCGGCTTGCCAAGAATGTCTTTGCGCAGGTTGCTCATCACCACGACGAGGCAGATGACGCAGGCGAGTATGGCCTGGAATGCGCGGTCGCCGATGTGCACCAGGAAAATGGCTCCGATGGCGGTTCCGGCGATGGTGGGCAGGAGGAGTTGCAGGAATATCTTCTTGTTCAGGTAGCCGTGCTTCATCAGGTTGAAAGCGCTGCTGAAATTCCCGATGATAAGCCCGATGCGGTTCGTGCCGTTTGCGACAGTTGCGGGCATGCCGAGGAATATCATGATGGGCAGGCTCAGCGTGGAACCGCCGCCTGCGATGCTATTGATGAGGCTGACAACTAACCCAAGGATAAAAAACGCTGGGTACTGCGCGTATTGCCAAACATCGGCGTCAATCACTTCTGGAGTTCCTTCTCGAGGAATTGCCTGTTCTCTACGACAGTCTTCTTTTGGCTGTTATCTGGGTATTCGCTCATGCACTTGTCCAGCGGGGCAATGGCTTGTTTGAGGAGCTCGCGCTTCTTTTCGGGATCCTTCTGCTTCTGGGCCTTCGCGAAAAGGTTTGAGGTTTCCTTGCGCTGGGTGTTGCAGTAGGCGTCGGCAAGTTCGCGGTATTTTGCGTTGGCTTCTTTGCGCAACTTGCTTGCCTTGAGCTTGTTCAACAGTTCTTTGGCATCTTTGTATTTGCCGGCCTTGATGAATTCGTCTGCTTTGGCGAGGGCGGCGGCGGGGTCGTGCGATTCCCAGTACTTGACGGCGGCGGCATCGGTTGCCTGTGCCGCTTCGCGGATATGGTCGACGAGCGCCTGGATGTGGAGTTCTGCTTCGAAGTCGCGATAACGCATCTGGAACTCGGTCACCTTTTTTTGGGCTTCGGCAAATTGCGCCTTGTCGTCGGCAAGCGACTTGATTTCGGCGTATTCCTTTTTCGCCTTGGCGAGAGTGTTCTTATAGGCGACTTGTTTCTGTTCCGTAGCCCACTTGGTCAACGCATCGCCGGGCTCAAGCGAAATCAGGCTGTCGGCGGTCTGTGCCACCATGCTGTATGCGGCGCGGGCGCGGTTCATGTTCTGGATTTCGAGAACAAGCGGCTCGTATTGCTTTGCTTTTTCGGCACGGGTCTTGTCGAAGGCGAGAATCATGGAATCGGTCTTGGCTTCCCACTGCGCCCAGAGCGGCTTGATGACGCGGAAACGCTGCAAGTAGGCTACGGCCGAGTCGGCGAGGCCCGCTTTGTAAAGCGCATTGGCGTGGGCGAAAACGCCGTCGACGAGGGTAGGGAATGCCGTGTAGGGGTCGACAGGAGCCGGCTGGCCGTTGCCGATGTCGGTCAGCGGGACGGCTTCGGATGCCTTGGAAGGGGCGCTTGTCGTGGTTTCGGCGGTGGGGGTGGCACTGTCCGCCGACTGCACGGTAGACTGACTGGTGCCCGATTCGCTTTCTGGTGTAGTTGAGGGCTGTCCGCTGCTGTCTCGTTCTGCATTGACAGATGGTTCGCCGGAGGGGTCTGTCTCGGGGGAGGGCGCATTACCCACGCACGCCGCAAGAGCAAAAGCCGATAAAAGTAAAAGGAAGTGCTTCATCAAAAAGTAAATATAGGTAATAGGGGAGAGGCGCGAGGCTCCAGGCTCGAGGTACGAGCAGTGAGCGGTGAGCAATGAGCGATGAGCGGTGAGGTATTTTTTCCGCAATTTTACCACTCATCGCTGACTGCTCAGAGAGAGCCGAAGGCGAACGGCCTCATACCTCAAAGCGACCGAAGGTCGCGCCCTCATACCTCACTGCTACTCTGCTTCTATAGGCACAAATGCGTTCCCGCCTAATCCTTCAGGCAAATCCCAGTCGTCGTCTTTGGGCATTGCTGCGGCCTTCGGGGCTACAGGCTGTCCAGCGGCAGCGGGGATGTCCTGTGCAGGCTGCGGGGCGGGCGGCTGGCTCATGGAGCCAGCGTCGGGGCCGATGGCCCCGTCCATGGCGGGCGCGCCGGAGTCGGTCACGGTGGGCATCGGCATGCTGGTGAGTATTCCCATTTCGGCACTTGCTGCCGCTGCGCGTTCCTGCACTTGCGGCGGAGTGAATCCCGGCACGTCGAGCCACGGGAGCGGCCTGCCTTCGGCACTGCTCGCGCCCGCCATCGCCCGCCCTGTCATCGGGTCGACCGTGAGTTCTCCGCGTTCGTTTGTCAGGATCAGCGGAACTTCGCCACTGGCCATCATGGAAATATCGAGGAAGTCAATTTGCTCCGGGATACCGAGGATTCCGATTTCTTCCTTCGCGAATGCCGCCCATTGCGGGAGGCCACCGCTAGCGCCTGCGATTCGTGTGCGTCCTGACTTTAGCGGCTTGTTATCGTCGAAGCCTACGTAGCTACCGATAGCCACCACGGAATCAAGCGCAATGCCATTCTTGTCTTTAACATAGGTGGGGAGCGCTCCCATGAACGCCACGTTGCGGTAGTCGTTCGTGGTACCCGTCTTGCCGAGGGCAGGGTAGCGCAACTTGGTTGTCCCTTCGGAGTTCGATACGGTGATGCTTGCGTACTGGCTGCGGGCGGTTCCGTTCTTGAACACGGAACGTAACATTGCACCCATCTGCGTGGTGACCGTTTCATCCAAGACAACCTTGCTTTCGGTGTCGTTCTTGAATATGACTCGACCATCGCGGTTCTTGATTTCTTTGATAAGGCAAGGTTCGGCCCAGTCGCCGTCTTTGCATTTGAACACCTTGCCTGTGAGAATAGTCTGGTAGGCAGTGGTAATTTCGCTCAAAGTAATGTCGTTCACGCCGAGCGGCATGCTGAATACCTTCTGCAATTTTTGCTTGATGCCGATTTCGCCTGCGAACCTTGCGAATTCCGACATGGCGAGTGCGCGGCGGTAATCCGGCCAGTTGCGCAGGTGTTCGGGGTCGAGGTAGTCGCTTTCGGGGTCGGTCGGTTCGACCATCGTGCTCAGGCGCTTGAAGTCGGCCAGCGTGAAGTTCGGGAAGAGCTCTTCTGCTTCGAGCGAAGCGAAAGTTTCGGTGAGCCCGTTCATGAGAATTTCGTTTTCACGGTTGCGCAGGACTTCGGAATAATTCTTGTAGTTGTGGCGCAAGTAACGGATAGCCGATGCGTCGCGCTTGGCTTGCTTGATGCCTACGTCGGTATAGCTCCCGTAGCGCAACGCCTGCATAGCGCGGGCCTGTGCGTACAGCCCTTCGTTCTTGTAGCGTTCTACGAGGGCGTCGCGTGCTCGTGTGAATTCGATCTCGCGCTTTACGTCTTCTTTCATGGTGAGGCCAAACTTGTCGCGCAGTCTCTCGAAGAATGCCTTGGATTCTTCGTCGGGCATGCGAGCCATTTCGTTCTGTGCTGCGACCATGGCGAATTCCTCGTCGCTCAACTTGTCGAGCAAGTGTTCCAAGAGCCAGATACTCGCGATGTTTTCGGAGCGCGTTGCCGCCCATGCGATGCTCACCACGTCACCCTTGTTCTTGTGGTCCGGGCGCGGGAAGTAGAACTGGTTCACATACTGGAATGCGTTGTATTCGTTTTCCAGTTCGTCGAGGTAGTTCCAGTGGTACTTGAGTGCGAGTGCGAAAAGCAGAGGTTTCCAACTAGAACCAAGCTGGCGTAGCGCCTTGAAGCTGCGGTCGAAACCTGTATTGTGGAACCCGCCCTGGCTTGCGATGACCTTGCCGTTCTGCAGTGCGAACAACGCTCCTTGCAGCACCGGTTCCGTCTCTATCTTGCACGGGGCAAAACCGTCTTGCAGTTCGTCCGAAAGGATGCTCACTAGGAGGATGGCTCCCTGCTTGAGTTGCGAGGCGAGAATCTTGTTCACATCGCCGCCGACCTGCTTTGCAAATTCCTTCACGGCCTTTTCGGTGACAATGCCTTTGAGCTGGCCAAAACTGAGCGTGAGCGACTTGAGTTTCCCGTTCTCGTCGAAGAATACGCTGTCTACAGCGCCGTAGAGGTAGTCGCCTTTGCGGGCGCTCTGGGCGCGGTTCGCGAATTCGGCCTTGGGCAACACGAAACCGCCCAGCTGCATTTGCAAGTTGCTGATGTTGTTCTGGAGGGCGCGCTTTGCGGCATCTTGGCTCTTGCCGTCGAGCGTCGTCACGATGACGAGCTGTGCCTTGCGCCAGTCTTCGATGCCTTCTTTTTGGAACAACTCGTGGAAGTAATCGTTGTCGAGCTTTTCTTCGAGGCGTTCGAGCGTGGTGCTCATGGTAAAGCGGAAGTTGCCGTGGTTGAATTCAAGCGGCTTGGCGAGCGCCTTTTCCATGTCTTCTTTTTCGATATAGCCTTCGTCGAGCATGCGTTCAAGCACGTACTTTAGGCGTTCTTCGCCACGGGCAATCGCCTTTTCGCGCCGTTCGGTGGTGCGCTGGATAAAGGGGTCGTAGTTGAACGGGCCCTTGACCGAGCCTGCAATAAAAGCGCATTCGGCGAGCGTGAGGTCCTTGAGTTCCTTGTTAAAGAAGTACTGTGCCGCGATGGCGACACCCTTACCCGTACCCGAAACGTGGAACTGGTTCAGGTAGAATTCCAGGATTTCTTCTTTGCTGAAGTGCTTTTCCATGCGGAGTGCGTTCATCAGCTCTTTGAACTTTTCCTTGACGCTGCGCTCTTCGCGCCCGAAGATATTCTTGACCGCCTGCTGCGTGAGCGTGGAGCCGCCTTGGCGGAGGTGCCCCTCGTGGATGTTGCGGGCCATGGCGCGTGCAAACCCGTGGAAACTGAACCCATTGTGGTTCCAGTAGCCGGCGTCTTCGGCAGCGACCAGTGCGTTGACGATGTTCACCGGAATGTCGCCGTAAGGCACGTACACGCGGTGGTTCGCATCGAAGAAGGCTCCGAGCAGTTCGTTACCGTCGTTAAAATAGACGCGGGTCTCGCCGCTGAGCACCTGGAGGATGGTGTTACGGTTGAACTGGTTGTCTGGATCCTGTTCGGGGAGGATTTTGAAGACGACGATGTATGCGGGGATGCAGCAAATGAGGCCAACGAGGGCGAAAGCCGCGGTGATTTTCAGCAGTTTTTTTAGACGACGCATTTTGGAAGACTGTATTATTATGAACGGGTATAATCTAGAATTTTTGAAAGGAGACCGCCCATAATATTGCGGAAAGGGGCGGATTTTGGCGAAAATGGGGCATAGAGGTCCCAAAAATGATGCTTTTTCGACCCATACCCTTGAAAAAACGGCTAAAATTAAGTAAAATTAGTGTCCCCAAGATGGGAAGATGGCCGAGCTGGCCGAAGGCGCGTCCCTGCTAAGGACGTATAGGACTTAATCCTATCGCGAGTTCGAATCTCGCTCTTCCCGCTGAAAAGGCCCCGAGTCTTACGACCCGGGGCTTTTTTGTGTCTCCTGCAGAAACAGTCTTTTATTCCCAAGACTCCTGGGCGTGTTCACGTTTTTTGATATGCCTCTTGTGGATGTACATGAAGGCGTCGGCACGCTTGAGTACATCTGCCGGGGTTTTGTCTACCTGGGGGTCAAATTCAGCGATACCCGCAGCAAACGAAATCCTGTCGGCGCGCAAGGGCTCGTTCGGCTCGCGCAGCGAACGCAGCTTGTCCAGCAGCGCATCCCTTTCTTCGTAATCGGACCCCTGCACGACAATGACGAATTCGTCGCCGCCGATTCGGTACACGGGGCTGTGCTTGAAGGTCTCGCAGAACGCACGGCAGTTGGTCTTGATGAACGAATCTCCTGCTTCGTGCCCGAGCTGGTCGTTCACGATTTTTAGGTTGTTTAAATCGCACTCGATGATAGCGAATTCAACGGGCTTGCCCTGCTCTATGTCGCGGAGGAGTTCGTCCGATTTTTTGTTGAATGCAGCGCGGTTGTTCACTCCGGTGAGCGGGTCCTTGCTTGCGATGAGGGTGGTCCGCATCAAGTCGTGCTTGAGTTTTTCCGTTTCTTCTTTGATGCGTTCTTCGTGGCTGATGTTGTGCATACCAATGACGCAGCCGGTCAGGTTGCTCTCGCTGTCGTGTACGATTTTCAGCTCGTAGAATTCAGTTACGTTGTCTATCTTTACGCGGACGCGGGTGACGAAAGTCGGTTCCTTGGCCAGTTCGGAGATGCTGTTCTCGCAGGGGCCGTGCTTGAGGAATTCGGGGAGGTCTTCCGGCACGATGACGGTGCGCAGGAACTTGTCCAGTTTTTGTGTGGAAGATAACCCGCTGTTGATGTCTTCGTCAAAAATTTGTTTGAACCTCGGGTTCATCGTCTGGAATCGGACGTCTTTGCGCTGCGTGTCGATGTAACAAATCAAGTCGAAGTCGGCCGAGAGTGCTGCCATGATGGCGCTGTCTTGCCGGTAGATAGTTTGTTTGGTCATGTGGATGACGACATGCGTGAAGATGACGCAACAGCCCAGCATGTAGCCGATGGAGAAGAACGGAGCGAACGGGAAGAACAGCTGGAGAATCCCGCAAATGATAGGGGCCAGCACGCAGAGGAACACGGCCGTGAATTTCCGGCGGTCCTTCTTTTTGATGCCGGTCTTCATCTTGATAAGGCAGACAATCCCGATAAAGATGTAGGTCGCGTATTGCATGTAGAACAGGTACTGCGCCGTTATGGTTTTGCGGTAGTACCCGGATTCGTTTACGCTGAAAAGGAACTGGTATTTGATATTGATGAGCAGGAGTGCGAACTGTGCCACCACGAGCAGGAGTGCGGGAATGCGGTACGCTTTGGGGTGGTGGATGCGCTTGCCCAAGTAGCAGAGGGTGTAGTCTAGCCACAGGTACGCCGTGATGGCCGCCGCGGCAAAGAAAATCGTGGTGGATGCGAACAGGAGTGTTTCGTGGTGCGGGTGGTTTGCCGCGATGATTGCCCAGATGCCGTCGTTGAGGCAGAATAAAATAACCCAAATGACGAGCCTAGCGAAGGAGCGGTCTTGGGGGTCGCGTTTATCCCAGGTTTTTTTGAATTGCGGCAGGGATACCAGCAGTACGATGGCGCAGGTAACGGCCATCAGTGAATGGAGCAGACTTTCCATGTCCGTAATATAATATATTCGCAAGCATAAAATATTAATTTAACGTAAAAAAATAGTGCCAGTTTGTTGCGAATGGGCGTTGTGCCAGTATATTAAGAAAGTGCTGGAGGTGTGTATGGGAAAAAAGTTCATGTTTGCACTTGGGGTTGTTTTGGCTACCGCACAGGCGTTCGGTGCCGTGTATTACGTTGCACCCGACGGTAACGACAGCAATGCCGGCACGGAGAAAAAGCCCTTCGCTTCGCTCAACAAGGCGAACAAAGTCGTGAGCGCGGGCGACACCGTTTGGATCCGTGGCGGCATCTACGACTTGCACGATACCGTCTTTTACGAACGATACAAGATGACGGCGGGCATCCTGCTGACCGCAAGCGGCGAGAGCGACGACAACCGCATCCATTACCTGGCCTACCCGGGCGACCGCCCGATTTTTGACGCGACGAACCTCCCCGTGGCCGCGGGCGAAGAACACAGTGACGGCACACCCGAAGGGGCGATGTACACCTCGCCGTTCGTGGTTGCGGCAAAGTACCTGCATTTGAAGGGCTTCGAAGTCCGCAACACGCCCATGATACACAATTCCAATTCGGGTATTTTCATCCATGCGAGCAAGCACATCTTCTTGGAGCAGATAGACAGCCACCACAATGCGGGCCCGGGATTCTTCGCGCACGACGGTGCATCGGGCGGCGGCGGACATCTCTTTTTGAACTGCGATGCGCACGACAACTACGACCCTACCGATTGGCAGGGCGACGGCGAGAATGCCGACGGCTTCGGTGTACATTACCAGTACGATGGCGACACCACCAAGTTCATCGGGTGCCGTGCTTGGTGGAACAGCGACGACGGCTATGACGTGCTGGCCCAAGAATTCCCCGTCGTCGTGGAAAACAGCTACGCCATGGGGAATGGCTATATCCATTACGGGACAAGCAAGCCGCCTAACGGGAATGGCAACGGGTTCAAGATGGGATACAGCCGAAACGACAAGGGTAGACACATCATCAAGAATTGCGTCGCCTGGAACAACGTGGCCACCGGTTTCTATTCGAACTACACGACCATCGGTAGCACATGGATCAACAACACTTCCTACAAAAACGGTGATCGCTCTTTTGGCATGCCCTCGACAATTTACGCTGAAGATGAAAGGACTCGCATTGCCGAAGTCGTTCCGTTAATGGACGACAAAGCGCACGTGCTCAAGAACAATATCGCCTTCCCGAACAAACTCTCGCAAATCGGGACATGCTGGGAAAAGATTTCGAGCCAGGACATTGACCATTATGTGGACTGCCCGGCGGGTGAAAATAACACCTGGAACCTTGAATTGGACTTGACCGAAGACGACTTTGTGAGCCTCGACGACCCCAGTATGACCGTCACCGGCGAAGACCTCTCGACGATTCCGGGAATGCTCGGCCCGCGCAACGCTGACGGCAGCCTGCCCGACGTGGACTTCTTGAAACTAAAGAAAGGGAGCCGCGCCATTGACAAAGGCGAAGATGTCGGGTTGCCATTTGCCGGGAAAGCCCCGGATTTGGGAGCGTTCGAATACGGGATGCCGGCATCGAGCAGTGTCGCGAAGTCGAGCAGCTCTGCCGCCAAATCAAGCAGCTCTGCCGGCAAGTCGAGCAGTTCTTCGAAGAAACCGTCGTCTATCGTAAAAAGGCCTGCCGCGATTGCAGGAATGCAGGGGCCCGCGGATGTGTTCGATATGCAAGGGCGTTACCTTGGAACGTTGCCTGCAGAAACATTACGAGGCGATATCGCAGAAGCCCTGCGCGCGCAGTTCCATGTGGCAGGAATCTACCTCGTCCGGCACGGCAAAACGACCCAGCAAGTCACAGTGAAGTGAAAATAACTCACCTCCCTTCCATGCTCTCCTGAATTTTCTCGATGACTTCTGCGGGAGTCACAAAGTCCAGAACACTGAATGCGGTCATCTCGTTGCCCATGTCTTTAAACGATGCCCCGAAGTGATACACCTTGTCATCGACGAGCAAGAAGTGGTCGTGAATCGTGCGCATTGTCTTCGGCTCTAGGCCCGGATATTGCTTGTTGTGTAATGCGACCGCAACTTTGAATTCCGGCGTAATATGTGCGGAATAAACAACCGCCTGCACGCCCTTCGCACGCATCGCAGCAAATTTCAACACATTGCTTCCTTCATGGGCAACTTGTAAATATTCCTTACAAGTTGAGTCCTTGTCTAATTCACCTTCTTTGTATATGTTCTTGAGGAGAATTGTGGACATAGCTTTTTTATTTTTTACTCTCAATCAACAGCTTCCGTCCGTCAACATTCTCAAGGACCGTCATTTGTTGAATAGCTATTTTGTTCATAGCTGGTTAATTGAAGCGTAATCGCGAATATTACCTTTCAGCAAGGGGTTTTCATCACGCCATTCCTTGGCAGTCTTTCCGAACATTGCAACATTGAGCATATCTGCTTCATCAGCATACACGAAAGATTTCTGCAGTGCAGTGAGCTTTGGAGGAATTAGATTCTGCTTGATAGCGTCGGTATGTATGCGATAATTGATTTTCGCCAGTTCCCGTTTAGCGCTCCATCCAATTTGTTTTTGCTCTTCTTCTTTAAGCCGCTGGAATTCCTCAATAAGATACAACTTAAACGATACACTTATTGCCGAGCCAAATTCAAAAGCGATGTCCTTATGGGCGTAAGTGCCGCCATAACGCCCTTTCTTTACGACTATGCCAATGGCATTCGTTTTCTCAATCCATTCACTACAACTCAGCACGAATGTGGGCAATCCGGCCTCCTTTCTAAAGTGGTCAAATTCGACCACTTTAAAACCAGGATTGTGAATAGTTTCCCAAGTACCTAAAAATTCCAATGTTTGTTGTCTATATCCAAAACAGTTATTTTGGTGTTTTGAACATTAATTTGTGCCATTCTATCCTCCTGATTATTCGCTAGCGCGAGAGAAATTGCCCTATTTGAAATTTTGAGCACTAGAACATTTGTTCACTAAATATACATCCTCGTGCGGCCCGTGTCAAGAAATTTCTCGAAAAAAATGCAGCGAATTCGCTATAATCGAACTGTCATTTTCTGTCGCACGGATTATCTATCTTTCGGGGCGGAGGCACTATGGAAAACGACACGTTCAGCGGGGCGATTCTCGCATGGGTCAAGGGCAGGGGCGCCTTCCTGAAAGTCCAGGCGGGCACTGGCGACAACCTGCTCGAAGACGACATCCAGGAAGGGTTCACCGATTATTGCCTGTGGTCCACGTTCCGGCCGGAATGCATCGACATCGACGGCGAACTCGACATGGAATGCCTGGACAGCGGCATGGTCCTGTTCAGGGAAAGCTGCACCCCGCAAGCGGCGCTGGAATCGTGCTACCAGCAAGCCTTCGGCACTGACTTCGACCGGAACGACGTCATAATCCTGATGCAGGAAAAAATGGGCTAGCTGGACAGTTCTCCTTTTATCTGAACCTGTCGGAAAATCCGACAACTTGCATTTAACTCTCACTTGATGTGCAATTTGGGGATGCGGACAATAATTTAGACAGATTGTTTGTCCAAATATAATTTCCGATAGTCTACGGGACTCATCCCGTTAAGTCCGACCTTTATCCGTTTTTTGCAAAACCATTCCAGATATTTTTCAAGTTCAACCTTGAACACTTCCTTGTTAACCTTTCTCCAGTTTCTGCTGTAGAAAAACTCGTTCTTGAGTATACCGAAAAAGCCTTCGCATGCGGCGTTGTCGGGAGTGTAGCCCTTCCTTGACATGGATCGTGTCAAGCCGTACTTCTTCATTCTCTCGATCCATCCAGGCCACCTGTAATGGCTTCCTCGATCTGTATGGATAATCGGGGCTTCGCCCTCGTGGAGTGTCGCGACGGCCTTGTCCAGCATCTCGTCGACAAGAGTCGCGTCAGGGGACTCCCCAATTGTCCAGCACACTGGCGCCCCGTCGAAGCAGTCGATAATCGGCGACAGGTACACCTTGCCGTCGTGCAGCGGAAACTCCGTTATGTCCGTCAGCCATTTTTGATTGGGGGCGTTAGCATGAAAATTACGGTTGAGGATATTGGGAACGGCGGGCGT
>Ga0310690_10003798_pt1 | contig 22158 bp, 22 predicted proteins | sample AusTroGonzalo_MG_2_FD_207661 | JGI IMG/M metagenome (GOLD analysis project Ga0310690, IMG submission 207661) | Bovine rumen microbial communities from tropical cattle in Woodstock, Queensland, Australia - Gonzalo_04 (v2) (version 2) | ecosystem: Host-associated > Mammals > Digestive system >... | reverse complement strand
GTGACGATATTCCACATGGCGGTCTTGGCGTCCATGCTGGGCCTGACGCTCATGATCGCCCAGAAGGTCAGGATCACGAAGATGACGATGTCGATGAGGGTGACCCTGCCGGGGAACTCGGTCCATGCCAGATAGGTCCCGATCAATGCGAGCACCATGCCCACGGCCGCTATTGCGGCCACGAGATTGACCCTGCTTCTGATATCGCTCATGGTAGATGATTGGCCCCATGATATTTATGGGGTGTTCATTCCTCGGGCTCGTCCTTGGGCCAGACCTCTTTGACGATCTCGCTCTCGCCGGGAGGCAGGATCCTCGAGATCTCCTCCTCTGGCACATTGAACTTCTTCGCCATGTCCCCGGATATGCGGTTCTTGTTCTTGCCCGGACGGATCACGTAGTACCTGTCGCAGTCCTTGAAGCACGAGGCGGGTCCGCACATGACCTTCCTCGCTCCCTGGAACGTTATCTCCCCGACGACCAGTTCGAGGGGCAGATGGTACTCGTAGTTCCTCTTTCCGCGTATAATGAATGCTCCGCGGGGGACGAACTCTCCCGGGTTGGGGGTCTTGCTGACCTGGTCGGGATAGACCCAATAGGCGCTCCCTTCCGTGACGGCCCCGACCCATCCCTTGGACTGTGCCGTTGCGAACTGGCAGGCCTCTCTCAGCTCCTGGTTGGACGCAGATGCGCCGTCCTTTATGATGGTCGAAGGCGCCCCGTGTATGTCCGTGTGTGCGTACAGGTCCTTCTCCTTGAGATGCTTCTTCACGATGTTGTCGTTGGTGTGGGCGTCCCTCCCGGCGATGACCAGCTTGCCCTCGGACGTGAAGAACCATTTGAATCTCTCGAACCAGAACTGCTTGGTGGGCTGGGCCCTCCCGGCCATGGCGGCCTTCTGCTTGGCCAGACCCTTCTCCCTCTTGGCGAGCTCCGCACGGCTGTCGTTCAGGGCGTCCTCGGCGTGCTTCCCCTTCTCGCCGATCTCCTTGCTCTGCTGATAGATGTCCGATGCGTTCGCATCCAGGCCTTTGGTGTAATCAAGCGTGACGGTCTCCCCGGCGAACTCGCCGGTGACCTGGTTCTTGGAGGGGTCTATGCTCTTGACGTAAGGGATCTTCATGGCGCCCTCGGTCAGCTTCTCCCAGGTGAGCTTCTTGCTCTGCTCGTTCAGGACCTCTAGGAGCTGGCTTACCTTCTGGTAGTCGGTGTACAGGGCCTCCGCCTTCTTCTTCAGCTCCTCGCACCTCTCCCTGTATTCCTCGACGGTCTCGGACTGCTTGGCGATCCTCCTGTTGAGCTTCTCGACCTCGGGGTCCACGAAAGCCTCCTCTTCCTCGTCCATCATCTGCTGGACGAAGGCATCTATGGCGGCGGACATGCTGTCGAAGCCCTTTGATTCGAGGTCGTCGTGGGAGGCCATCTTTATGGGTGCGAAGTCCTCCATCTTCCCTTCCTTGTAATATGCGGTGGTCTCCGGGACGTCTATGACATGGTTGACGATGTCCTTCATCTCGCTGTAGAACCTGGAGATCATCTCCGGTGTGGCCTCCGATGCTGGGAGGTTCTTGTCCACTCCGGAACGCTTGCAGACCTCCTCGGCGTACTGCCCTCCGAGGTTGACGGCGGTTGCCAGCGTCCTGACGCAGTCCGCCTCCGAATCCTTGAACGCATCTATCAGGTCCTGCTCGGAGGACTCGATAGGATTGAACCTGGGCTGGGGCCAGATATAGGGCTCCTTGGGACGTACCTTGCGGTCCCTCATCGTCTTCTGGATGAGACAGGTGTCTATGGTGCCGTCGCTCTTGACCAGCAGGACGTTCCCTCCTCCGAATATCTCGAAGATGAGCTTGTACTCGGAATCGGCCTTCAGGACCTCCATCTCGATGACCCTGTCGAATCCAACCTGCCTTATCTTCCCGATGCGGGCGTTATCCAGGTACTTCCTCAGATATGTGGCGAACGATGTGGGCTGCACCGGGGTCTCCGGCTTGGATGCCGGGGAGTACAGCCATTTCCTGTCCTTGAAGAAGAGATCCTTCTTTCCCTCGCCCTGGACGTTGATGCGGAACAGGACGTTCCCCGCACCCCACTGGTAGATCTTGTCCATGTGCGCGCCCTCGAGCACCGACAGCTCCGTGGCTATGGAGCGGACGTCGAAGGAACTCATCTCTTTCTTCATGGCCTAGGGTTAGAGGTATGTATATGATAAAACGTCGCATCGGACGTCCAGAAACGGGAAAGGAAAACGTGGGCCGCCAGATGGCCGACGGCCCGTGGGTTTCAGATCGTTATAAGCGCTTCGAAGGGGTACTTCTTGAGGATCTTGCTCTTCCTGGCACCGCAGGCGGTCCTCTCGATGACGAAGCCGGCCCTGATGACCTTGCATCCCAGGGACTCCATCTTCTGGATCAGCTTCAGCTGGGATTCTCCACTCTTGAGCTCGTCGCATACCAGAATGGCCTTCTCCTTGCCCTTGAGGGTCTCCGCAGATACCTCGGAGGCGTTCAGGATGCACTTGTTCATCTTGCTCGCGACGGAACCCGCTACAGGTCCGGAATAGGTGCCGCAGAAGACTATCACGTCATAGATCTCGCGGTCGAACATCCCCACGAAATCCTTCAGGGCAGCGGCGTATCCCTCAGGGTCCGCGAACAGGGCCGGGAGGTCCTCCGACGACTTCACGTCCTCGGGGATCATGCTACCGACTCCAGCCACATCTCGGCCATTATGGAGTCAACTTTCGTTATGGATGCCTTCTCAACGCGGTACGTCTTCCCCGCGCTGTCCATGAGGGAGATGCGGTCCGTGCCGACTTTCGTCTTGATGACATTCGTGGCCACGATGTTCTCGTCCTCATGGCCGTTGAGATAGACTGTGAATTCGCACATTTTCATTCCTCCATCAGTTCTAAACGGTTTTTGATGGTCCCTATGCATCTCACTGCGCTGCAGTCCGGGAACTCGTCGAGGAGCGTTGCGTTCCTGATGTCCGCCTCCACGACGCTGTGGTCCTGCTCTATGCGGCATGCATCGCCTATTGGGATGCCCACGATGTTCGAGATCCTCTCGAGATCGCTCTCGTTCTCCGATTTGTTGACCACGAGTATGTTGTATTCGATGCCCAGGTTCTTGGCCAGGGTGACGACCTGTCTCGAGACCTCCGCCGATTTGGGCGTGGGTTCTGTCATGACAAGGTTGCAGTCGAAGTCCTTCGCCAGGCCCCTTCCCAGGATCTCCGGGCCGGCCTGCGAGTCGACGAATGCCACGTCATAGCTGTCGGGGCATGAATCGGAATCGAAGTAGTTCAGCAGGATCTTCATTATGGATATCGCCGAGCACAGGCATCCGTTGCCTTCGTCGGGGATCGCGCCCATGACGATGACCCTGATGCCGTCCTTGTTGACGCGGGAGTAGTTCTCTATGATCTCCCTGCCTATCTGGACTGGGTCCTCGTCCATGCGGTCGAGCTCCTCGTTGATGTCGTGCTTGTTCTCGGTGATCGTGGGTACGTCCAGATACGGAAGGCCCAGCGTCATCGCCAGGTTCATGCTCGGGTCGGTGTCCAGAACGATGATCTTCTTGCCGGATCTGGCCATCATGGTGGCCAGGGTGGATATGGTCGTGGTCTTCCCGACGCCTCCTTTGCCTGTTGTGATCACTTTAAGCATTCTTGGCCTCCAGAGTAAGCGTTATCTTGTATGAGGTCTCGTCGAACTCGTCCTCCACGCACCTCGACGAGTCTGTGTACTTGGCGATGAACATGGTGAGCACCGCCTTCTTGGGGCGGTATGTGATGTATCCGTCCGCATCCGACTTCAGTATCTCCTGGTCCTCGTCGTCCTCGGCATAGCATGAGACCTTGATGTCCTTCATCGGGTTCCCTTCGAACAGGACCCTTATCTTCATGTCCTCTCCGACCGTCAGGGTCGCCTTCTCGGGCATGAGCTCCAGCGGGGAGTGGATGACGGATCCGGGGTTGACGCCGTCCTTGGAGAATATGCGTTTGGCCACCATGCTGAATGCCCCCGAGTATTTGACGTTGGAGAAATCCCTCTTCACGCCTCTGTGCCATCCTGCATCGTCGGTGACCCACGTGGAATTGGCATCGATGTACATCGTGTACACGTCCGCGCCCTTGTCCTCGAAGGAGAAGAACCATCCGTGGGGCTTCTTCACGATCTCCCTGTCCGGGTCCTCGGTCCTTCCGTTGTCGTCATACAGCAGCACATTGGCGTAATCCGTCGGCATGGGGTAGTCGGGGACCATGTTGTGGCCGTAGAGGCCGTAAGCGCCTATGCTGTTCCCGTCCCTGATGGTCTCGCTCAACCACATTTCGTGGCCATAGATCTGTCTGGAGAAGCTTCTGAGCGTTTCGGGGTCCATCTCGTCGGTATACGGGTTCATGTCGGCTCGTAACACTTTTTGATATTTAGTATTACCAGCGCTATTGGTTATTGTTACCCGCCGTCTGCATCCTTTTCGACATTTTAACGAGTCGATAATCCAGTCATTGTCATTTGTATGAGCCTTTTCAGGAAAACGCTTTAACGTCAATCCTCTTACTGGATGATATGTCCAATGAACTGGAGATGTACGAGAAGACGATCGGGATGAACCAGAACAAGAGGCTGGTATCTCTGGTCGCTGTACTCCTGGCCATGGCTATGGCCATCTCCGGTTTCCTCATATACACCGCTCTGGCCAATATGCAGGACGACGATCCTTTCGTAGCAGAGAGACAGTACGATGTGAGCGGACATTACACGGAGGGTAGCAGGGAGATCATATGCGTCGGAATGGCCACCACGAAGTATGCGTCCGAGAATGCCGAATTCTCTACGAAGACGTTCCATGTGAAATACGGGCCAGAGAAGGCGGACCGGTCCTTCAGCTTCAGCATCATGTTCGATTCGGACAGGGTACCGACCGACCTGTTCACATACATAGGCATGGAAGATGGATATGAGCTATGGGAAGGCACAGACAAAGGTGTCAATGCTATCTTTTACATAGATAAGGACAGTCTGATCGACCGTGTCGACATGGAGTTCGAGGGAGCGGTGCTGACGGCATTGGTCAGAAGCTGAGGGGATTACCATGGATTCCGACATCAGGAGGGATTTCGACGTCTATTGGACCGATCGCATACCCGGAATGATCGAGAGCGCCCGCTTCATTCTGAACAACGACACGGAATTCAATCACACCCTGAGGCTGATGCTAAGGGACGTCTCCATCAACAACAAGGTCATCGATATGGGCACGGGGGTGGGAACCGTCGCATTGGAGATGGCGAGGATGGGATTCGAGGTCCATGCCATCGACCGTGTCCCGGAAGTCATCGAGGCGGCCAGAGGATTGGCGCAAGAGATGGCCCTCGATGTGGATTTCATGGTCGGTGATGCAGAGACTCCCGATCTCCCGAAGAAGAGCTTCGATATAGTAGTGGCAAGGAACAGTCTATGGAATCTCGAGGACCCTATGAGAGCAGTCTCAGAATGGACCACCCTGCTGAGGCCCGGAGGATAGATCATCGTGATCGATGGGAACTATTTCCTCAACCTGCATGACATTAACTACAGGCATATGCAAGAGCATATGGCATCTCTTTACGGGAAGAACAAGAGTCTGGACTTCAGGACGAACGTGAACGATGTGGATCTGGATAGATGCACGAGGCTGGCGGAGGGTCTGCCTTTGGCCAAGGAGTTCCGTCCGGCATGGGATGTCTCCTTGCTATCCAGACTCGGATTCACCAACATAGAGATCCACAACATCGATGCGGATGATTTCGTCTATGACACGGCCTACGGGCCTATGCATACGCCGGTCCATTTCGGGCTCTGCGCCAGATTGCCGATGTCCAACAGGATCGTCAACATCCATGATGCAGAGGAGGACATGGCCTTCCTGAACGATTCCTTCGACAAGGGCGTGGATTCCATAAACGAGACCTGGAAGATCCTGTCCAACAGGGACTGTGTCAAACTGCTGCTATCGCTCTATGTGGCAGACCTTACCGCTTCCCAGGCGGCCGAGATCCTCGGTTGCTCGTACTCGCTGGCATCCCACGACCTGAAGATCCTGATCGATTCAGGTTTCGTATCGTCCAGGCGGGAGAACGGGATGAAGGTCTACAGGTTGGAGAAGAGGGGAGATATTCGTCACCTGTGTCATCTTACGATGATGGTCAACAATGAAAGGACATCAGATCGATGATATGACGATGGTAAGCAATCCAGAATTATTTTTAAACATTATATTTTAAATATTAGCATTTTCAAATTATTTTTTCAATAATTTAGTCGGTATTAAATACATAACTTTGAACTACCTTAGTTGGATTATCCATCCAAGTGAATATTATGGATTCAAAGACAACGAAGATTATTGTCATCGTTATCGCAGTCATCGCCATCGTGGCGGTGGCCGCTTTCTTCATGACAAGAGGAAACAGCGGTGGAGGAGGAGGCGGCGACGAGCCCGCAGCCGGATCGTACCACTACGATTACATGTCGCAATATACCGATGAGTTCGACTACTGGAAGCAGACAAGGCTCGCGGTCCTAGGTAACGCCAACAACGATACCACGATCGACTCCTCGGATGTCTCGTACATCAAGAACATCGTCAGCAAGTACGGAGAGATCAGCTACAAGGAGAACAACAAGAACTACGCGACCTACTACTTGTGCGATGCCAACAGCAACGGTGTCATCAACAATGAGGATGCCAAGTATGTGGAGAGCATGATCAACGGAACGGCCAAGACCGTCTACTACGAGAAGCTCCTCGACGGAATCGGAGAGTACAAGCCCGCGAAGAAGACGTACCTCGTGCCTATCCACAGGTGCTACGGAAGGGCCGCTGTCCTCATCGCCAACGCATCCGACAACATCAAGATCGTCGGCGGAGACACACAGCATCTGGAAGATGAGTTCAAGTCCCTTATAGACTTCACTACCTTCGTCGAGGTCGGAACCACATCGACCGTCAGCACGGAGAAGATCTCCTCCCTCGCTGCCAAATACAGCGACGGAAACGTCGTCGTCATGACCGGAGGAAGCGCCAACTACTGTACCGACTACGAGGACAAGGGAACACATGCCCAGTACCTCCGTTTCATCTCCTGGGAGGGAGATGCGCTGACCGGTCTCCTCACAGCGGCTTACCTTATCGACGGTGTTGGAAACAGCGACGGAAAGGACGGAACCGCATGGGGAAAGGCCAAGGAGTACGAGGACTGGTACATGGATTACATCGACCTCATCAAGGCAGAGGGAGCGAAGGTCAAGGAGGCCGACAAGCTCACCATCCTGATGCCCTACCTGGCCCCTCAGGTCAACGGCGTCGACATCCCCGGAGGAGACCAGGGAAGCCTCACCCTCCGTGGAAACAACACCGCAGAGCAGCTGTTCATCGAGAACGCCGGCGGAATCAACCTCTACTACGAGATCGGAGAGCCCAACTCGTACGGAAGGGTCACATACACCATGGAGCTCCTGAGCAACCTCGCCAAGAAGAACATCCTCGACACCGTTCTGTTCATGCCGACCTTCTTCGTCAAGGACGGAACCAACCCCGGTGCACAGGCATGGGACGCAGATAAGATCGAGGGATGCGAGGACGGAATCGCCTTGGCATTCTCCAGATACATCAGCTCCGATGTGGACCTGTACATCAAGACCTGGAGGCTGAACGGAATCCCCATGATCATGGATCAGATTGCTATCGCGAAGGTCCTCCTTCCCAACAACTCTGTGATCCAGGGGCTCGATGTTGAGAAGATCTGGAACGAGTATCTGGATTTGATCGGAGCCTCGAAGACCTCGAACCTCAGGTTCAGCAATGTCTTCATCATGGATGAGGAGCCGTTCCACACAGTGTGAGCAAACCATTCGGGGGAGGTTCCCTCCCCCCTTAGGTGGTATTATGAAAAAACCAAACTTTTCCAGATTCAAGAGTAGCTCCTTCGATACCACAGGTGCGGGAGTCGACGATCTGGTCCATACGTACCAGCACTTCCGTATGCGCAAGCTCTTGTTCATCGTGATCATATTGATCGTACTGGTCGTGCTGACAGGATTGAGCGTCGGTATGGGACAGTACGAGATCTCGTTCGAGAGGGTGTATGAGTGCATCTGGAATCTGATAATAGGTTACGATGACGGCAGTGTCGATATGAGTGTCGTCAGCGTTCAGCGTCTGCCCCGTCTTATCGGAGCGATTGTCGTGGGATGCGGTCTGGCCGCAGCCGGAGGAGCCATGCAGAGCATGCTCAAGAACCCTCTGGCCGACCCGTACACCACAGGAATCTCCTCTGGAGCCTGTTTCGGTGCCACCCTCGCGATCTCACTGGGATCCCTCATCGGACTCGGCAACTACGGAACCGTCGTGTTCGCATTCCTGTTCGCACTGATCCCTGCAGCGGTCATCCTCATGCTGGCCGCAATGAAGAAGTGCAGCCCAGCCATGATGATCCTCGCGGGTATCTCCGTCATGTACATATTCAACGCACTGACGCAGTACTTCATGCTCACAATGAGCGAGCAGGATATGGCGACGGCATATCAGTGGACCATCGGTACCCTGATCAAGGTCACCTGGAACAACCTGCCCATGATGATCGCGATCGCAGCCGTCGGATCCATCGCCCTGTTCTACATGGCGAAGTTCCTGAATGCAATGAACGGCGGAGACGCGTTCGCCAAGACATTGGGAATCGATGTCCAGAAGATTCGTATCCTCGTTCTGGTCATCGTCTCCATCGTCGCGGCGGGAATCGTGTCCTTCACCGGAGTCATCGGTTTCATCGGAATGGTCGCACCCCATATCTGCCGTATGTTCGTAGGATCGGACAACAGACTTCTGATCCCTTCAGCTATGGTCCTGGGTGCTGCTCTGACAGTGTTCTCGGATATCATCTCAAGGGCGGTTATCTCGGTAGAGGTCCCCATCGGAGTCATCACTTCGCTCATCGGTGGACCCCTGTTCCTGTTCCTCGTCCTGAGGGAGACCAAAGAGGTGTGGTGAGATGAAGGTAGAGATCAAGGATTTGCATTTCACGTACCCGAACACGTCGAAGGAGATCCTCAAAGGGGTCGATCTCGTCATCGACAAGCCCGGACTCGTCTGCGTCCTCGGACCGAACGGAGTCGGAAAATCCACGATGGTGTACTGCATCAACAAGCTGCAGACCGCCACCAGCGGAGAGGTTCTGATCGACGGCAGGAACGTCAACGACATATCCTTCAAGGAGATGGCCAAATTCCTGAGCTTCGTCCCCCACAACGAGGACGATACGTTCTCGATGTCCGTCATGGAGACGGTCCTCCTGGGACGCTTCCCGTTCAAAGGGGAGACCGATGCCAAGACGGATATGCGCATCGCCGCGGAGAACATCAAGCTCCTCGGAATAGAGGACCTCGCCATGCAGGGATTCGACAACCTGTCCGCGGGACAGCACCAGAAGGTCATGATCGCCAGAGGTCTCACACAGGAGCCCCAGATCCTCATCTGCGATGAGCCTACAGCCAATCTGGATGTGAGGTATCAGATGATAGTCATGAGGCTGCTCAGGGACCTTGCCAGGATCAAGCAGATCACCATCATTGTCATCTGCCACGATCTGAACGTCACAGCGCAGTACGCTGACCGTGTCGTGATGGTATACGGCGGAAAGGTCATGGCCGACGGAACGCCCGAAGAGACGCTGACCTCGGACAACATCCGCGCATTGTTCAACGTGGAATCCGAGATCAGCGATCTGCAGGGAAGGCCGCACATCGCCCTCATCGACTTCGATGGATTGGATTCCCATGTGGATGATATCCTCGGAAACATCAACAGGATGAAAGAGGAAGCGGCAAGCACCACCAAGGAAGAGTGATTCATAAACAATTTAGGGGCCTTTTCGGCCCCGATCTTCATATTTTTCCGAGATGAGCATAATCATCCAATAGATACAGATAATGTACAATAGTAACACCTTCAGAATCCTAGTATGTCCAGTCAGCCTACTAAAAAATCATAAGTATGTCGTGAGAAAGGCCCTCTGACACACTCTTTATCTTTAAGATTGTAATATTATCCGATTAATGTTCAATCTGCGTATACCGGCATCGACCACCAATGTTGAGGTGCTTCTCGGGGAACCGAAGAAGGCCGTACGCTACATGGTGCTGCCGGTATTCGTTGCGCTAATCGTGGCCCAGCTTAACAACTTCATAGACAACATATGGTGCTCCAGTCTTGGCGTCGAGGCCGTCTCCGCGGTCTCCCTCGTGGCCACTCTCTACTTCTTTTTCCCCAGTACCGGGGCCGGCATAGGCGTCGGTCTGAACGTAACGATATCCAACATGCTGGGTGCAGGTGACAGGGAGGGTGCGGGGGAGCGCTCGACAGAGATGGTCGCGCTGGTCGCCTTGGTATGTGTCGCGATCATACCTATCCTCCTGTTCAGCATGGATGGTCTCATCGACATCATTGGGGGATCCGAGATCAAGGACCTCTGCAGGGATTATCTGACGCCTCTGTTCCTGCTCTGTCCCTTTCTGGTGCTGAGCAACGTCATATCGGGGATGCTCAGGGGCGAAGGTGCTGCGACCAAATCCACAGTCATCAACATCCTGACCGCGATTACCAATATCATTCTGGATCCGATATTCATATTCGGATTGGACATGGGAGTCGCAGGTGCATCCTGGGCGACCATGCTGGCATCCGTCGTTGCTGTCGCCGTGGGCATGTGGTACTATTATTCGGGGAGGACGTACGTCAAACTGAAGTTCAAGGGGATGAGGTTCAGGCGCTCCAGCATATGGGACGTGATGTACGTGGGCCTCCCGCAGATGCTGGAGAACAACGTGCATTCCTTCGCCAACCTCTTCCTCATGGCCCTCATCATCGGATGTGGCGGAGCCCTAGGTCTGACCCTGTACAATGTCCCTTGGAAGACCGTGCATCTCCTCCTTGTCCCGGCCATGGCGGTATCGGCTGCCATGATACCGGTGATATCGGCGGCAAGGGGGCAGAAGGATCCGGAGAAGATGAGGGCGGCCTATCTCTACTCGTTGAAGCTATGCATAGCGCTCAGCCTGGTCGCGATGGCGGTGGCGTTCGTCTTCAGTGGTTTCTGGATGTACCTTTTCAGCTACACAGGGGACATGGCGCAATACCACGATGAGCTGGTCCGCATCCTCTGGATTTACATCCCGTTCATGGTCTTCTATGCCCTGATAACATTCGGCTCCTCCTTGTTGAGCGCCATCAGGAAGAGTCAGATCTCGGCCGCGACGGTATTCATCCGTCAGGCGATATTCGTGGGCGTCATCTGGTTCTGCTGCACCCAGGATATGGAGTGGGTGTACTGGGGCGTGACTGTCTCCGAGATCATCGGAGGCGTGCTGATGGTGGCCGTCTCGGTATACGAGTTCAGGGAGGTCTATCGTCTGATGAAGCCCCCTGTCAGTGCCCAGAATTGTAACAAGGATGAATAATCCACCAATATACAGTGACTTATTTCTACTCATCAATTGATTCTAAGCCGAGGTTAACTCATGGCAAAGAAATGCAACTGTGAAGAGAAGAATGAGTGCGACTGCTGTGACGGATGCACCTGCGAGTGCTGTCAGAACAAGCCCCCCATGATCGGCGATGATGCGCCATCTTTCGTTGCCAACACCACGCAGGGGGAGATCAACTTCCCCGGAGACTTCAAGGGAAAGTGGATCATCCTGTTCTCACACCCTGCCGATTTCACTCCTGTCTGTACGACCGAGTTCATGACGTTCGGGAGCATGATGAAGGAGTTCGAGGATCTCAACGTTCAGCTCGTCGGCCTGTCCGTCGATTCCATCTACGCCCACATCGCATGGCTCAGGAAGATCCAGGAGATCGATTGGAACGGGAAGAAGAACATAGAGATCAAGTTCCCTCTGATCGAGGACATCAAGATGGAGGTCGCCAAGAAGTATGGAATGATCCAGCCCCAGGTGTCGACCACTCAGGCCGTAAGGGCTGTGTTCTTCATCGACCCTGTCGGAAAGATCAGGGCCATGATCTACTATCCCCAGTCTCTCGGTAGGAACTTCGATGAGATCAAGAGGGTCATCCTCGCTCTGCAGAAGGCGGACGCGGACGGTGTCGCCACTCCTGCGGACTGGAGACCCGGGGACGATGTCATCCTCCCCGCACCCGGCTCCTGCGGAACCGCGAAGGACAGGGTCGAGACCAAGGAGGCGGACAAGATCTGCTACGACTGGTTCCTCTGCTTCAAGAAGGACAAGCCATCGAAGGCCAAGAAGGCCCCCGCCAAGAAGGCACCAGCGAAGAAGGCTCCCGCCAAGAAGAAAGCCTGAAACTAAACCGGGCGGGGAGACCCGCCCTCTATTCTATTTCTCAGCCTGTCAGACGAATCTCATCTCTTGGGACAGGTTATCTCCATAAGCTCCTCTATCATGCTGTGGAGGAACTCGACCTCTTTGGAGTCCACGGCTTTGTAGTACACCTCTTTGCCTTCGCGCCTACCCTCTATCAGCCCCGCTTCCTTGAGAGAGCGGAGATGGTGCGAGACGGCCGGACTCGACATGCCCATTATTGACGAGATGTTGATGACGCACCCTTCATAGTGGCACAGGAGCCAGAATATGCGGATCCTGGTGCCGTCGACCATCTGGGACAAGAGCTTGGCGACGTTGTCGAAGCCTTTGGTCTCTTCCAGGAGCTTGCTGAAGGATTCGGTGTCCTTGATCTCTCCATGGTCATGCGGCAGGGTGTTCATAGTCATGGTCACACTTTCCTACTATCGTGGTCGTTTTGGCGTATTGCATATATAATTATATTAAACGTTTGTTTAATGGTTAGATTATCCAATCGAGCCTATTATATACTACCCGGTCTATACAATTAAACAAGTGCTTAATTGTTTAAGCAAGAAAAGGTGTTCAAAATGAAGAAGACATACAAGATCGAAGTCGACTGTGCGAACTGCGCAACCAAGATGGAAGAAGCTGCGAAGAAGACCCCCGGTGTCAAGGACGCATCGATCAACTTCGTGCTCCAGAAGATGACCGTCGAGTTCGAGGACGGCGCCGTCGCCGCAGATGTCATGAAGCAGGTCCTCAAGAACTGCAAGAAGGTAGAGAGCGATTGCGAGATCGAGCTCTGATTATCCCACTAAAAACCGTTTTGGGGTGAGACCGTGGTCCAACTCAAGAAGAAGCAGAAGAAGATGGTCGTGAGGATCGTCATAGCAGCGGCCCTGACGATATTCTTCGCGCTGAGCATGGCGTTCGATCTGTTCCATCTCGACAAGTCGATCGAGAAGTACGTGATGTTCGTCTGCTATCTGGTGCCGTATATAATCATCGGCTACGACATCCTGATAAAGGCTGCCAAAGGGATAGCGCACGGACAGGCACTGGACGAGAACTTCCTGATGGCCATCGCAACCATTGGTGCGATGATCCTGGGAGTCACATATACCGGAGACTACGACGAAGCAGTCGCCGTCATGATATTCTATCAGATAGGCGAGCTCTTCCAGTCCATAGCCGTCGACAGCAGCAGGGCGAGCATCTCCAAGCTCTTGGAGATACGTCCGGATGCGGCGTACATCGAGGAGAACGGAGAGCTCGTCGAGGTGGACCCCGACGAGGTGGAGATCGGTACAGTCATCGTCGTCAGACCCGGGGACAGGGTCCCCATCGACGGAACGATTGTGGACGGTACCTCTTCCCTCAACACCGCAGCGCTCACTGGAGAGAGCATCCCCCGCGACGTCATCGTCGGCGACGAGGTCCTCAGCGGATGCATCAACCTCTCAGGCGTCCTGAAGATACAGACCACGAAAGAGTTCGGAGAGTCCACGGTCTCTAAGATCCTCGACATGGTCGAGAACGCGAGCAGCAGGAAATCAGAATCGGAGGCGTTCATCACCAGGTTCGCGAAGGTGTACACCCCGTTCGTCGTCGTCAGCGCACTGCTGCTGGCGATAGTCCCCACCGTTCTGTTCTTCCTCACCGGAATGGAGCTTCTGGACACCAGTTACGAAGGATGGATATACCGTGCGCTGACTTTCCTCGTCATCAGCTGCCCTTGCGCCCTGGTCATCAGCATCCCTCTGGGATTCTTCGCAGGTCTCGGAGGCGCCAGCAGGCAGGGCATCCTGATCAAGGGATCCAACTATCTGGAGATGCTCTCCGATGTTGAGACCGTGGTGTTCGACAAGACCGGTACCCTCACGCAGGGTGTCTTCGAGGTCACCGACGTCATCGCCAACGATGTCCCCCGTGAGAGGCTCATCGAGCTGGCGGCCGCAGCGGAGTCCTCATCGCCCCACCCCATAGCGGCCAGTCTCGTCCGTGCACACGGTGCGGACATCGACCGCTCCAGGGTCACCGACATAGAGGATGTCGCAGGAAAGGGAGTCATCGCCAAGGTCGACGGAATACCTGTGGCCGTAGGCAACAAGAGGCTCATGGAATCGCTCGGACTGGAGTTCGACGAGGGCTCTCTGCACGGAACGACCGTGTACGTGGCCATCGACGGAAGATACGCCGGATGCATCACCATCTCGGACATCATCAAGGAGCAGTCGCCTAAGGCCATGAAGGACCTGAAGGCCGCCGGAATCAAGAAGACCGTCATGCTCACCGGAGACACGGACGCGGTAGCCCAGAAGGTTGCGAAAGAGATCGGTCTGGACGAGGTCCACAGCCAGCTCCTGCCGGGAGACAAGCTCGAGCATCTGGAGAAGATCATCAAGGACACCAATGCCAAGGTGGCGTTCGTGGGCGACGGTATCAACGACGCCCCGTCGCTGGTCAGGGCCGATATCGGAATCACGATGGGCGCCATAGGATCCGATGCCGCCATCGAGGCCTCGGACGTCGTCATAATGGACGACGACCCGACCAAGGTGGCCACCGCGATGGGAATCTCCAGGAAGGCCATGCTGATCATCCACGAGAACATCGTTGGGACCTTGATCATCAAGTTCCTGTTCCTCGGTCTCTCGGCCGTCGGAATCGTGAACATGTGGCTTGCGATCATAGCCGATGTCGGAGTGATGATCGTAGCGGTCCTCAACTCTGCCCGTGCCCTCAGGTACAAGAGCAAATGAAACTCATTCCCCCAGGAAACTGGGGGCATTCTAAAAAAGTGTTAAGAATTCCAAAAGGCGTGTTACTTAAAATAGGCGGTAGGGAATCGGAGTACGGTAAGAGATGTCGAAGGAGGACGACCTGCAGAGGATGCTCGGGGAGCCGAAGGCTGCCATTAGGAACATGATTCTTCCGTTCCTGATAGCCTTGGCTGTCGTAGAGGTCAACCAGTTCGTCGACACGTACTGGGTCTCTGGTCTGGGAGTGAAATCGGCATCGGCCATTTCGACCATCGTCCCCATCTACGGGCTCATGACCTGCGCCGGCCTGGGAGTGGCCGCCGGAGTCACGGCCACGGTCGCGGCCAGACTGGCACGCGGTGAGTATGAGGTGGCCGGCAAGCTGATCTCCAACTCCGTCATTTTGGGTATAATCTTCGCCGTCATCTCGTCCGTCCTGGTCGCAATCTTCCTGAATCCTGTGATCGACGTCATGGGTGCGGACTCCGTCCGCGAGGAAGCCGTCCAGTATATGATCCCTTACATCGTCCTTTCCCCGACCATCACGCTCATAACGATCCTGGGAGGGATGCTGAGGGGTGAGGGGGCTGCGAAGAAGTCCACCATAGTCCAGAGCATATCGGCGATTCTCAACATGGTCATAGACCCCATCCTGATCTACTCCCTCGGCATGGGCGTGTTCGGAGCCGGGCTGTCCACGGTGCTGTCTTCGCTCATCGCCATCGTCATAGGACTGTGGTGGTACGTCAGCGGCAGGACGATCATCCCGATAAACCGCTCCTCGTTCCATTGGGACAAAGGGGCGGCGTACGAGGTCCTGGGGATAGGAGGCCCCAAGGCCATCCAGATGGTCATATCCAACCTAACCGACTTCCTCCAGAGGATATTCCTTATCATAGCCGGGGGGACCGTCGCCGTGATGCTGTACAACTACACCTGGAGGTACATCGGGATGGTCAATCTGCCAGGGAGGGCGGTGGACATGGCCATGCTGCCTGTGTGCTCCGCGGCCTACGGCGTCAGGGACCTGGAGAGGCTGAAGACGGGATTCATCTACTCCTCGAAGCTTGTCATAGGCTTCGGAATAATCTTCGCCGTGATCCTGTTCATCTTCGCCACGCCGTTCATGTCCATCATGACCCAGGAGGAGTCCATGCACGACCTTCTGCCGATGTTCGTATGGACATTGCAGGTCTCGGTGCTTCTCATACCGTTCAGCGCCATGATGGGCGTAGCATCGTCCATGCTGCAGGCCATGAAGAAGGCCAAGATCCCGATGTACTACTACATGTTCTGGGGATTCGTCAAGCTGGGGCTCTACGCCATTGCCGCATACGGATACATGGGTGTGGACCCGTTCGAGGGGATCATCTACAGCATGGTGGCGGTCCACATCTTCGGAGCGGTCTGCCTGATATACTTCGCGATGAGGGAGTACAGGAGGCTCAAGAAGGAAGTAGAGATGCACGAGGCCCACGAGCATATCGACCACGTCAACTGACCAGCCGTCCAATGCGGAGCCATTATCTTTTTAATGTAGTTCATGCTTAACCGCAAATACACATGCCGTTGTGGCTAAGGGGTATAGCGATGCCTTGGTAAGGCATAGGTCGAGGGTCCGATTCCCTCCAACGGCTCTTTTTTCTATTTTCACCTGTATTCACCGTCCATGGAGTCTTCAGCAAAGGAATATGCGATCGCCAGCAGCATCATCATAGCGGCAGTCTGCATAGCCGAGCTGTTCCTGACGCAGAATAACACCGCGATAATCATCGTGGCGATAGCCATGATATGCGCGTATCCCTGCGTGGTCATAGGCCTATACATGGTTCTGGAGGGCAAGGGGGAGCATGCCATCAACGGGGTGGACTGGTCCTCCATGAACAAGGAGCAGACCTCCAATTTCGTCCACTTCTGGGGGATCTTCTTCACCCTGGGATCCGCCATGCTGACGGTCTCCCTGGCGCTGCTGATGTCCTACATGGTCCCCGGCATCCTGCTCATGGTGGCGGGGATAATCGTCATGCTGCTCCCGATGGCCTTCAGGGAGAGGGTCAAGAACAGGAAGTTCGTGATGAGGTCCAGAGGTACAAAGATCGCGGTGTTCGCCGTGGTGTCCATCGCGGTCATCGCCCCCGCCCTGTACCTTATGAACACCGACCAGGCCGCCGATGCGGTGAAGATAGAGTTCGGTGACGACGGTTTCCGTGTCATCGCGCCGATGGTCGACGAGACCTTTGAGTACGACCTTGTGGTAGCTCCGACGCTGGATCCGGACTTCGACAGGGGCTACCGCGTGTGGGGATACGCTACACACACGATAGGCACCGGACAATTTAACAACGCGGCATTTGGGAACTATACGCTTGCATCCTACACCCAGGTGGACCCGTGCGTGTTCTTCGAGTACAAAGGGAAGTACTTCGCATTCAACCAGTCATCGGCAGAGCTGACCGAGAAAGCGTACGAGGAACTCTTGAAAAAGCTCTGAAGCGGTTTGAGGGAGGGGCTGTGCCCCTCATCTCATGAGATAGAAGACGAAACCGGACCAGATCTTCGGGAAGAAGAACGTGGTCTTCTTGGGCATCCTCTTGCCGATCATGGAGAGGTCCCAGATGGTCTGGAGCTTGGGATCGTTGAGGATGATCGCCAGGTCGTGCTTCCTGTCGTCCATCTGCTTCTTCACCGAGGAGTACTCCGCATCGTAGGACACGGTGGCCTTGCCCTCGTCGGACTTGTAGACGCCCTTCAGGATCTTCTCCTGAGCGACGTAGGTGTCGAGCTTCCACATCGGATCGTCCCCGCCGTCGTAATCGACCAGGAAGCACTTGCCGGACTTGAACATCAGTCCCATGAGGTGGTCCTTCAGCTGCTCCTCCATCTCCTCCCTCGAGACCTCCACGGCCCTCAGGGCGGATGAGATGCCCTTTATGGCGTTCTTCTCGGAGATGTTCTCGGTGTCCACCATCCTGTGGGTGGGCCAGATGACCAGCCCCTCGTTGTCGGATGCGACCAGGGTCGCGAGGACGAAGGACTTCTTCTCGTTCCCGGGATTCTCCAGGGAGTAGTTCAGGGCTGTCTCGTACCTGTGGTGCCCGTCGGCAATGAGCATCTTCTGGTCCTTCAGCTGCTCGGTTATCTCCTTGCAGATGTCCTTGTCGGAGAGCCTGTAGTACTTGTGCTCGACGCCGGAGTCGTCCTTGTACAGGTATACCAGCCTGGCGTTGTCGGCGATCTTCCTGTTTAGCTCGGGCGTGAACCCCTCGTAGATGCCGAATATGGATTCCAGGTGCGCCTCCATGTCCCTGAGCAGGTTGAGACGGTCCGCCTTCACCTTGGAGAAGGTCTCCTCGTGGGGGATGATGTTGCCGTCCTCGTACTTCTCGGTCTTCAGGATGCCCACGATGCCTGTGCGCACGCGGGTCGTGCCGTTGTCGTCGAAGGTCTGCTCGTAGATGTAGAACGAATCCTCGTCCTGCTTGAGCACCCCGGACTCGATCCAGGAGTCCAGCTCCTTCCTTGCGGAGTGGTACCTTTTGTCGGGGTCCTGCTTGAGCGTGAGGTTGGTGACGTTGTGGGGGTGTGACTGGAGCTCCTTCAGGTAATCGTCGCTGATGACATCGTAGGGAGGGGATATACGGTCGACCTCGTGCTCTCCGTTGGAGAGGTTGGGCCTGTATCCGGCGAATGGGAGGAATGTAACCATTATTGCACCTATTGGACGGGATACTGTGATCGTATTTGTGCATTATCGAAGACTGGAACCTCTCAGGGCCCTTCCCGGACCCATTCGACCCCTCTGCAGTACTTGCTCTTGACCGTGGGCTCGAATCCCAGCTAATCTTTGACGAAACCGCAGAGGCCTATGCTGTCGAAATCCCTTTGGACGCCGTCGTCCATGGATTCTATCTCGATCTCGTAGAATCTCGTCCGCCTCTCCCCGGAGACGTATTCGCAGGAGTCCAGGGAGAGCATGATGCCGCTGCCGTCGGTGTAGTTGAACGCATAGCGCTCGTTCTCCACCGAAACGACGGGAATGTCGCCTATCCTGAGGTCCGGGAAGTACTGTCCGCAGAATGACTTCACGCTTTCCAGGCTACCGTCCGATCTTATCTCGATCTCCTCTCTGGACATTACGCCCCCATCCTTCGAGACGGGCCTCTTTATGGTGAGCTTGATCTTCCCGTTGCTCGATACCTTCTGCCTGAGGCTGCAGTCGGATCTGTACAGTACCAGATCGTCTGAGTCGTAGTAGGTATCGACGGATTTCCTCGTCTTCTCCTCGAACGTGACCCCTGAGGAATCCAGGAAGGACCTCAGTCTGCCCACCACTTCCGCGGCGCTCATCTCGCCCATATTAGTGAACTTGTACTCGTTCTCGGTGGTCTTCGTCATGATATCAAAGCTTGCATTTGCAGCAGTTGAGCTTCTCGCAGGGCTTGTTGTCTATCTTCCACTTGAGGGCCCACATCTTTACCTCGAGTATTATATCGGTCAGCTCCAATCCGGCCTGGGTGAGGTTGTACTCGCTCTTTATCGGCATGGTGGTCGTGTCTACGCGGTGCTCGATCAGGCCCTCGCTCTCCAGCTCCTTCAGCCTCTCGGTCAGGATCTTCGGAGTGATGTTGCCGAGCCTGCTTAGGAGTTCTGAGAATCTTATCCAGCCTCCTTGGCGTCTCATCTCGAAGAGCATCACCATGGCCCATTTCCTCGATAGGTAGTCAAGGGTTTTGTAAACTGTACAGGTCTCGTGCATGCTTTCCGATTAGAAACTCGGCGCTATATATAATTTGGTATCTATTTGATATTCAATATCAAAAAGATATTAGAGGTTACCAACATGAAGTGCATGCAATGCGAGGAGACGCTGGCAGGGACCGGCTGTATCAAGAAAGGAATATGCGGAAAGACGGCGGAGCTCTCCGATGAGATGGACAGGCTGATCGCCACATTGATCGAGGTATCGGCTGCAACCTCGGGTTGTTCCAACGTTGCCTTCCTCAAGGAAGTAGACGAACACATCGTGGATTCTCTATTCATGACCCTTTCCAACACCAATTTCGACATGCAGAGGATCAAATGTGCTATCGCCACGAGCGATTCCTTCATGGAGAAGATGGGTAAGAAATACACGATCTATATCGGAGCGTCTCCCGACTGCTCCGTTGATACCTACGATTCCAATGAGGATCTCAGGTCGTTGAAGCAGCTCCTGCTCTTCGGGCTAAAGGGATTGGCGGCTTACTACCACCATGCATACGTGCTGGGCGCCGAGGACGCATCCGTGACTGCGTTCATGAGGAAGGCGCTGTCTTCCATCAGAAAGGATCACAGCGCCGAGGAGCTAATTGCGCTTAACATGGAATGCGGAGAGGTCGGAGCGAAGGCCATGGCTCTCCTGGACGAATACAACGTGAGGACCTACGGCAAGCCCGAGATCACCAAAGTAAGGACCGGTGTGGGCAAGAATCCCGGGATCCTCATCACCGGCCATGACCTGAGAGACCTGGAGCAGCTCCTGGAGCAGACCAAGGGCACTGGAGTGGACGTTTACACGCACGGAGAGATGCTTCCCGCGCACGCCTATCCCGGTTTGAAGAAGTATGACAACCTTGTTGGAAACTACGGGAACGCCTGGCATCTTCAGAGGGATGAGTTTGAGAAATTCAACGGACCCATCGTCGCCACCACCAACTGCGTTCTCATACCCAAGGACAGCTACAAGGACAGGCTCTTCACCACCGGTACCACCGGAATTGAGGGCGTGAAGTTCATCCCCGCAGTTGACGGCAAGAAGGATTTCTCGGAGGTAATCAGGATCGCCAAGGGCTGTGCACCCCCCACTCCGATTGACGACAAGGAGCTGGTCATAGGTTTCGCTCACGATCAGACGCTGGCGCTCGCAGACAAGATCATAGACGCTGTCAAGGCGGGAGCCATCAAGAGGTTCGTCGTCATGGCTGGATGCGACGGCAGGGAGAAAGGCAGGGACTACTATGCAAAGTTCGCCGAGGAGCTTCCGAAGGATGCCGTGATCCTCACCGCCGGTTGTGCCAAGTACAAGTACAATAAGCTCGACCTTGGGGACATTGGAGGCATTCCGAGGGTCATCGACGCAGGACAGTGCAACGACTGTTATTCCCTTGTGGTCATAGCCAATGCCCTTGCCGATGCGTTCGGGACCGACGTCAACGGGCTTCCCCTGTCATTCAACATCGCATGGTATGAGCAGAAGGCCGTACTGGTACTGCTGGTCCTGCTCAAGCTCGGTGTCAAGAACATCATGCTCGGACCCAGGCTCCCCGTGTTCATCAGCCCCGGTGTGTTGAACGTCCTCGTCGATACTTTCGGTATAAAGGCCAACAGCGAGCCTGCAGCGGACAGGGTCATACTCAAAATCGAATGAAACGCCTCCAAACCTTTTACCCTGCGCCAATCCGATAACCGCAGGGGTTACAACTTTTATTGTAGGAATGGACGGTTATAATCCACAGTCCATTATCGCAGATCGGTTCCATGGATCGTATCATCAGGGTAGGGTATATGGGGATCCCGTTCTCCAACAGCGAGGAGATGGCTATGGTCTTCTCCAAGAAGTTCGACCTGAGGGATGTGGAGCTCGTTCCCCTGATGTCGGCCAGGAACGTCATCGATGAGCTGGTCGCCGGAAGGATACAGTACGGCGTCCTCGCCGTGGAGAACAGGTTCGCGGGCATCGTCGAGGAGTCCAGGCTGGCCAAGCAGGGCGTCAGGAACCTGAAGGAGCTGGACCTCATGTGGTCCCCGATCCATCACTGCGTGTTCAAGAGGGGCAGGGACGATAAGGTGACTTCCCTCGTCTCCCATATCCAAGCGCTCATGCAGTCGCAGAACAATCTCAGGGAGATGTATCCCGGGGCCTCTTTCGTGGAGTGCGAGGACACCGCCTATGCCGCGGAGATGCTCGCCAAGGGGGAGCTCCCGGAAGGCTCGGCCGCAGTGTGCAGGAAGGATGCCGGCGAGCATTACGGATTGTATCTCGACAGGGAGAAC